>ENA-OQNO01000028-OQNO01000028.1-human-gut-metagenome-genome-assembly--contig:-NODE-28-length-190993-cov-31.079076_pt1 | contig 190993 bp, 173 predicted proteins | sample MGYA00242629_ERZ504880 | MGnify/ENA primary metagenome ERZ504880 (study PRJEB26092, sample SAMD00036377) | human gut metagenome | host: Homo sapiens | study: EMG produced TPA metagenomics assembly... | reverse complement strand
TCAGCTTCATAAACCGGCTGCGTACCACCTCGGCGGGCTTATCGTCCCCGGCGATGTGCAGCATCTTGCGTTTGGTGGCACAGGTGTCTACCAGTAAATCCACGATTTGATAGATGGTGTCCTCATCGTCCGGGCAGAGCCGGAGCAGAAGTTCCACCTCCAAAGACTGAGAAAAAAATTCTTCCAGTTGGGTGCGTTTGCTCATCCCTTCCGCTTCTTCAGAATAGAAAGGATCAGTCTCACTCATTTCAGTATCATTCTCTTTAGTCTTATTACATCGTGATTTTGAAGGGTCTTGACTTGCGTTTTTGAAGCCTCCAGAATCGTGAAAATCATGATTCTGGAATATTGATTTTGACGATTCTGCTGAAAAGTTCTTCACATACACCAAACTTGGCTTTCCCAGACCTCTGCGTTTTCGTTCAATCAAACCAAACTTTTCAAGTTCCCGGAGCAGCTTTGTCGCTTTGTTGTCTGCGCAACACAATGCCCTCTTGACATCCTCTATCGTGAAGATGATGAACACCCGGTTCTGCTTGTCCAGCCAGCCGTTTTTCACGGACAGGCTCATGCGGTCAAGCAGGATGCCGTACAGGATTTTTGCATCGGTGGACAGACTCTGGAACCGTGGCTCCTGAAAAAGAGCCTTGGGAATGCGGTAGAACGAAAACAGTTCTCCGGTTTGCCCGTAGAAATAATCAAGGATCATGCTGTTTTTCAACCGTCTGTCCTAAAACGAACGTGATTCTTCGTGCGTAGGAAGATGTTTTTGCAACATAAATAACAGGCATTTTGAAAACTCACCTCCAGTCATTCAGTTGAGATATGTACAAAAATCGACGTTATACCGTATATGTTTCGTGGTGCGTATACCGATTGCTATATTTTGTACAGAGCAAGACGATATTTGATAGCCTTTTTGGGCATTTTCATCTTTGTTGGGTGCGTAGTGATCGGCACTGTTTTCGCCGATTTACGCATAAAAAAAGAAACAGCCAGAAAAAATCTAACTGTTTCTCGTTGATTTTATTGCACAGGGGATATAATCCGAATCATCCCCATACGGGGCATGATCCGCAAGAAGTATTCAGATGGTCGCCCGTTCAAATCGCATCTGAATCGCATTTCTCCTGAAGTGTGACTTTTTTGCATTGAAGCAAAAATGGCAATTTTTTCTCGAAAGCAATGCTCGTCCAAAAACCCGCATTACGCCTATATTTTTTGCCGTTTTCTCAAAGAAATGTTTTGTCCTTTGGGGGCTTCTTTAAGGTCCGCATGGGAGAGCGTTCGGTTCGCATCCGAGAGGTCAAGGGTTCGAATCCCTCCAGGTCCATAAAAAGCAAAACTCCGTGTCTGCTGACACGGAGTTTTCTTTTTATTCAGGACCCGGAGGGATTCGAACAGCACGGCACTGCCGCAGGCAGGGCAATCAACAGCCCGGTGGGCTGTTGATTCGTGCGCGGGTCCCAGCCTTCAGGAATGTCTAACGAGGATGCTGCCGCATCCGGACCCGGAGGGATTCGAACAGCACGGCACTGCCGCAGGCAGGGCAATCAACAGCCCGGTGGGCTGTTGATTCGTGCGCGGGTCCCAGCCTCCAGGAATGTCTAATGGGGATGCTGCCGCATCCGGACCCGGAGGGATTCCGGCAGGGCGGCGGCATAACCAAAGCCCTCCCCAACCACTTTGCACGCAAGCCCCTGTCCGAAACGGTCTCCTATCTGTAAAATTTTCCATTTTCTCAACATGCAAACAGGCAGCCCTGTGATTCCATGAAACCACAGGACTGCCTGTTTTTCTGTTTTGCTTTCCTGTTCAGCCGTTCAGTGGTCCCACTTATCGCACAGAACGTTGATCTGATCGGCGAACTTGGCCAGATCCTTGTTGGCACCGCCCTCGTTGTGCTCGATGACCCGCAGCAGGCGCTTGCCGGCGCTGACCAGACGCTGGAACACCGTGGCGGCGCGGTTCTGGCCCTCCGATACCTTGTGCTGGATGCGTACCTTCGTGCCCTCCTGCAGGCAGACGGCACCCTCGGCACCGATGGCCCACTGCGCACCGTTGTAGGGCGCGCAGGCGGTAAAGCCCTGCCCGGTGAGGGTGTCGACGAAGATGTTTTCCACCTCATCTTCGCCGTGCATCACGAACACCCGCTTGGGCTTCTCGGTGAAAGCGTTCACCCAGCGCAGCAGTCCGTCCCGGTCTGCGTGGCCGGACATGCCGGTGAGCTGGCAGATCTCCGCCTGCACCTCAATGGGCTCGCCGAACAGCTTGACCGTGGTGGCCCCCTCGATGAGGGTGCGGCCCAGGGTGCCCACTGCCTGATAGCCTACGAACAGGATGGTGCACTCCGGCCGCCACAGGTTGTGCTTGAGGTGATGGCGGATGCGGCCTGCCTCGCACATGCCGCTGGCCGACAGGATGACCTTGGGCGTGCGGTCGGTGTTGATCATACGGGACTCGTCACTGGTCACGGTGACCCGCAGCCCCGGCACCCCGATGGGGTCGATGCCCTGTTCCAGCAGGGCGCGGGTCTGCTCGTCGAAGCAGTCCGGGTCGGTGTCCTTGAAGATGCGGGTGGCCTCGATGGCCAGCGGGCTGTCGATGTACACCGGGAAATTGCCGTGCCCTTTGACCAGCCCTTTTTCCTTGATCTCCCGCAAAAAATACAGCATCTCCTGGGTGCGGCCCACCGCAAAGCTGGGCACGACCACATTGCCGCCCCGGTCAAAGGTGCGCTGCAAGATTTTAGCCAGCTCGTTCACATAATCCGGGCGCGGGCCGTGCAGCCGGTCGCCGTAGGTGGACTCCATGAACACATAGTCCGCCTCGCTGATATAGGCGGGGTCCTTGATGATGGGCTGGTCCAGGTTGCCGATATCGCCGGAAAACACCAGCTTGGTGGTAGTGTCGCCCTCGGTGATCCACAGCTCAATGCTGGCGGAGCCCAGCAGGTGGCCCACATCCACGAACCGCACCTCAATGCCCGGAGCCAGCTCAATGCGCTTTTCGTAGTCCACACCCACGAACAGCTTCATGGCCGCCTCGGCATCCTGCACGGTATACATGGGCTCCACCGGCTCGGCACCGGAGCGCTGGGCCTTGCGGTTCTTCCACTCGGCCTCGAACTCCTGAATGTGGGCGGAGTCCCGCAGCATGATACCGCACAGCTCCACCGTGGGGTTGGTCGCATAGATTTTGCCCCGGAAGCCGTTGCGCACCAGCAGCGGCAGCATACCGGTGTGGTCGATGTGCGCATGGGTAGCCAGCACCCAGTCGATCTCGCCGGGTGCCACCGGGATGGGCTGGTTCTCGTAGACATCCTTGCCCTGCTCCATGCCGCAGTCGATCAGGAACCGATGGCCCGCGGCTTCCAGCAGCGTACAACTGCCGGTGACCTCATGGTTCGCGCCCAGAAACGTGATCTTCATCCCAAAACACCTCCGGTTATTCAGGCCAACTTCTCCGGCTGGCCGCGCCTTTTTATTCTGTGCTTTCAGTATAGCATATTTTAAAGGTACACGCCGCACAAATCGGCGGGATTTTTGCGGGCAATCTGCCGAAAGGAGCAAAAAATTTTTATACAATCTTGACAAACTGCCCCATTCTGTTATAAACTTAGATTTGTATGACGTTCGTTCGTATTTTATGAGTTTGAAATAATAGAGAGGTTGAATTTTTATGGTTCGTAACGATTTGCGCAACGTTGCCATTATCGCTCACGTTGACCACGGCAAGACCACGCTGGTGGATGCCCTGCTGCGTCAGAGCGGCGCTTTCCGCGACAATCAGGCCGTGGCCGAGCGCGTGATGGACAGCGGCGATATCGAGCGTGAGCGCGGCATCACCATTCTGGCCAAAAACTGCTCCTGCACCTACAAGGGCGTTAAGATCAACATCGTCGATACCCCGGGCCACGCCGACTTCGGCGGCGAGGTGGAGCGCGTGCTGAAGATGGTCAATGGCGTTCTGCTGCTGGTGGATGCTGCCGAGGGCTGTATGCCCCAGACCCGCTTCGTGCTGCAGAAGGCTCTGCAGCAGAACCTGAGCCTGGTGGTCGCCATCAACAAGATCGACCGCCCTGACGCCCGCATCAAGGAAGTCATCGACGAGGTGCTGTACCTGCTGATGGACCTGGGCGCTACCGACGAACAGCTGGACTGCCCCATGCTGTTCTGCTGCGGCCGCGACGGCACCGCCAGCCTGGACCCGGATGTGCCGGGCACCGACCTGATCCCCCTGTTCGACACCCTGCTGAGCACCATCAAGCCGCCCGAGGGCGACCCTGAGGCTCCCTTCCAGATGCTGGTGTCCTCTGTGGACTACAACGACTTCGTGGGCCGCATCGGCATCGGCCGCATCCAGAACGGTGTTGCCAAGGTGGGCGAGGAAGTGGTCGTGTGCGACTGGCACAACCCCGACCTGAAGATGCGCGGCCGTCTGACCAAGCTGTACGACTTCCAGGCCAACGGCCGTCAGCCGTGCGACAACATCACCGCAGGTGATATCGTGGCATTCTCCGGTCTGCCGGACGTGACCATCGGCAACACCCTGTGCAGCCCCTCCAACGTAGAGCCGCTGCCCTTCGTCAAGATCAACGACCCCACCGTGGAGATGACCTTCTCGGTCAACGACAGCCCGCTGGCCGGCCGTGAGGGCAAGTTCGTCACCAGCCGTCAGATCCGCGACCGTCTGCAGAAGGAACTGCTGAAGGACGTGGCCCTGAAGGTGGAGGATTCCGCCACCACCGATTCCTTCCGTGTCATGGGCCGTGGTGAGATGCACCTGTCCATCCTCATCGAGACCATGCGCCGTGAAGGCTATGAGCTGCAGGTCTCTCCCCCGCACGTTCTGACCAAGGTGATCGACGGCAAGACTTACGAGCCCATGGAGCATGTCGTCATCGACGTGCCCACCCAGTATCAGGGTGCCGTCATGACCGGTCTGGGCCAGCGCAAGGCCATCCTGCAGCAGATGGAGTCCCTGGGCTCTGACCGTGTGCGTCTGGAGTTCCGGATGCCCAGCCGCGGCCTGTTCGGCTACCGCAACCAGTTCCTGACCGATACCCACGGCGAGGGCATCATCAACCAGATCTTTGACGGCTACGACGTCTGGGCTGGCATGATCGCCAACCGCTCCACCGGTTCTCTGGTCAGCTTTGAGACCGGCGAGGCCGTCACCTACGGCCTGTTCAACGCTCAGCAGCGCGGCACCCTGCTGGTTGGCCCCGGCGAGAAGGTGTACGAGGGCATGGTCATCGGCTACACCGCTTCCGGCGAGGATGTGGACGTGAACGTCTGCAAGACCAAGCACCTGACCAACACCCGTTCTTCCGGCTCCGACGACGCTCTGCGCCTGATCCCCATCAGCAAGCTGAGCCTGGAGGGCTGCCTGGAGTTCCTGGCACAGGACGAGCTGCTGGAGGTCACCCCGGAGAACCTGCGCATCCGCAAGCAGATCCTGAACCATGAGCAGCGCATGAAGGCCAAGAGCCGCATGAAGTAATTGCGTTACCTATTATAATAGTCTCCTGCATCCCGGCAGAAACCGACCCGTTTCTGCCGGGATGCTTTTTGTTTTTGCACTTTTTTTGAAATCAGGGCTTGCAAAACGGCCAAGAATGCGGTATAATATCACTCGCAGTCACTTAAGTGATCTGCCTCTTTAGCTCAGTCGGTTAGAGCACCTGACTGTTAATCAGGGTGTCGCCTGTTCGAGTCAGGCAAGAGGCGCCACGAAGGCAATGTTCTTTGGAACATTGCCTTTTTTGTTTGCCGTGCCGCATGTTTCAGAAGTGTTAATTTTTCACACTTTTTTCATTTCTCACGATTTCTTAAAAAAGAAGTTCTTGAAGATGCTGTCATATTGTGGTATACTGCACATAAGCTGTAACGCCTGCGCATACAAACTTTGCAGGCATTGCAAGCCGGAAATCTGAGCATTCTGCCCCATTCCCGGGCGTTCAGAGGCGGTAAATCCTTCCGGTTTTGGCGGTTTTGTCAAATTCACTGCATGTTTTCCGGTCCGTGTGTCTGGCAGATGTGTATGGTGTTTGAATAAATTTGTATAGTTTCAAAGGAAGCATCTATGCGTTATACCTATGTCCGGCAGCATGACACTACCGACTGTGCGGCTGCCTGCCTCGCAATGGTGTGCCTCCATTACAAAAAGGAGATCACCATCACGCGCCTGCGCGATATGATGGGTACGGACCTGAAAGGCACAAATCTCGTTGGTCTGCAGAAGGCCGCCAACGAGCTGGGTTTCACCACCGCCGCGGTGCGTGTGGACCGTGAAAACTTCCTCAGCGACTTCTCGCTGCCCTGCATTGCGCAGGTCATCACCGACCAGGGCCTGGCCCACTTTGTGGTGGTGTTCAAAAAGACCACCCTCCGCGATGACGGCGAGCGTCGCAAGCACATGCTGGACGAAGCCGAGCGGGTCAAGGAAGCCGAGGAAAAAGGCAAAAAGCACAAGTGCAAGGATTACGTCATCATCGGCGACCCTGCTACCGAGCTGAAAAAGATCAGCCTGGATGAGTTCTACAAGAACTTTACCGGCGTGCTGCTGCTGCTGAACCCCACCTCGGAGTTCAACGTGAACCAGCGCAAAAAGCTGGCACCCGGCGCTCCCGGCTATGAAGCCCAGCAGGCCAACGAAAAAGATGACGGCAAGCCCAACCGCTGGGGCATGATGAAGCGGTACATCGACCTGCTGCTGCCCCAGAAGAAGCTGTTCTTCTACGCCATTTTAAGTTCCGTCATCACCACCATCCTGGGCATCGCGTCCTCGATGTTCAATAAGATCCTGATGGATGAGGTGCTGCCCTACGGGCTGGACAACCTGCTGGTCACGCTGATCATCGTGTTCAGCATGGTGAGCCTGACCAGTTCCCTCATCGGCTTCGTGCGGCAGTGGGTGTTGATCCATCTGTCCATCAAGATCGACATCCCGCTGATGCTGGGCTACTTCGGGCACATCTTCCATCTGCCCATGAAGTTCTTTGCCACCCGCAAAACGGGCGATATCACCACCCGTTACTCGGACGCAAACACCATCAAGTCCATCTTCACCAGCATCGCGCTGAGCCTTGTGATGGACATCTCCATGGCCATCATCACCGGCATCATCCTGTTCCGGATGAACGCCATGCTGTTCTCCATCTCGCTGTTCATGGCGCTGGTCAGCATCCTGCTGGTGCTGGTGTTCAAGCAGCCCTACAAGCGCATCAACGAAGAGACCATGATCCAGTCGGCTGCCCTCAACAGCCAGATGATCGAGAGCCTGCGCGGCATCGAGACCATCAAGTGCAATGCCAATGAGGACACCCAGCTGGAAAATCTGGAAAAAGAGTACATCAAGAGCCTGAAGATCAGCCTGCGGTCCAGCCGCATCAGCACGGGCCAGGGCCTGATCTCCACCTTCATCTCCACCGGTTTCAGCATGCTGACCACCTATGTGGGCATCAGCCAGGTGCTGCACGGTGAGATGACACTGGGCGGCTTCATGGCGTTCAGCACCCTGTCCAGCTACTTTACCTCCCCGCTGAGCAACCTGATCGGTCTGCAGATGAGCATTCAGGAAGCCGGCATTTCTATGAAGCGTCTGACCGAGATCATGGATTATCCCGCCGAGGACGAAAACGACAAGGGCTGCGAGCTGATCCCGCTGGAAAAGGTGGAGGGCGACATCGAGTTCAAGGACGTCACCTTCCGCTATGGCAACCGTGCCCCGGCGCTGGATCACATCAGCTTTACCATCCCTGCCGGTAAGAAAGTTGCCCTGGTGGGCAGCAGCGGCAGCGGCAAATCCACCATCACCAAGCTGCTGCTGAAGTACTACGACCCCGAAGAGGGCGAGATCGACTTCAACGGCGTGAATCTGGCCGAGTACACCCATGATTCGGTGCGCCGCGCCATTGCCTATGTGCCGCAGAACATTGAGCTGTTCAGCAAGACGATCTACGACAACATCCGCATCTCCCGCATGGATGCCACCATGGAAGAGGTGAAGGAAGCCGCCAAGAAGGCTGATGCCCACGAGTTCATCCGCCATCTGCCGCTGCAGTACAACACCTACCTGGAGGAAGCCGGCAACGGCCTGTCCGGCGGTGAGAAGCAGCGCATTGCACTGGCGCGTGCCTTCCTGAAGGATTCCGGCCTGTACATCCTGGACGAGTCCACGAGCAATCTGGACTTTGCCACCGAGAATCTGATCTTCAACATGATCTACGAGCAGCTGGCCGACCGGTCCATGCTGATCGTAGCCCACCGCCTGTCCACCGTTCGCGACTGCGACATGATCCTTGTGATGGATCACGGCAAGATCGTGGAGCGCGGCACCCACGACGAGCTGATGGCCAAGGATGGCAAGTATGCCGAGCTGTGGAACATGCAGCAGGGCATCTACCGCCGCCGTGAGCCGGTGGCCAAGCAGCCCGTGGCTGCCGCCGTGGTAGAGGATGACGATGACGGCGAAGCCTTTACCTACTGATTCGTTGCAGTCGGGTGCGCACCCGATTACATAAAACCGGTTCCCTCCCGGCAGCGCAGCCGGGGAGGAACCGACAAAAGTTCATTATTTGAAGGGAGTAATTCATCATGATGATGCCTGCAAATTTTTCCGCAATCTCTGAGAACGAGATGACCTACGTCAACGGCGGCGCAAGCCTGTCCGAAATCCTGGCCCCCGAGCTGAAGCTCGAGAACTGGCAGAACTTCAACAAGAACATGGTCACCATTATCGGCAACTCTTTCCTGGGCGACTATGTCAACAACACCGTTGGCACTCTGTTTGGTGGCGCTTACAAGCCCGGCAACCTGGGCAAGGCCTGGTTCAACTCTGTCAGCAAGTACTACAATAGCGGCTACGATGCCGTTGTCGGTAACGGCACCGACGCCGGGATGACTTATGGCAATACTGCTCTGGGCACTCTGAACGGTGCTCTGAACGCTGGCCTGCGTCTGGCTGGTTCTGCTGCTGCCATCTACAACCTGGCAACCGCCAACGTCAAGAACGGTCTGCCCAGCCTCTTTGACTTCGAGAAGAAGGATACCGTCTTCCCTAAATAAGACTGTCTGATCCTGGCTTTCCGGGGGCCTGAGCAACTGCACCGGTTTCCCCGCCGCACATGCTCCTGATGCAGACAGGTGCGCACCTGTCTGCTGAAAAAGTGCTTTGCGGTTGCGCAGCCGCAAGGTGCCTGACAAGTATGGCAGACGGCAGAGTGCCCTGTGGTATCTCAGCCCCGACAAAAAACGATATGCAGTGTGTTTTCCGGCCCCGCTGCAAAGCGCCGGACCGGTGACAATGCCTCGTTATGGTGTGCCCGGAGGCGTCCTGCCTCCGGGCACATTCTATTTTTCGCATCACCCATTACTGCTACAGTAATAGGTGATCAGAAGCAGAGAAGGTGTGCTCTGCCCTTTCTCTGCCTGTGATTGCCTATTACGGCCTCCCCTTTGCGGAGGAAATTCAACGATAGGACAAAGAGGTATTTCAACATGAACGAGATCAAAGTTGCTGAAAACAAGACCCTCAAACTGACCAACGTGGTGTCTCGCCGCATCGCCCCCGAAGAACTGGGCAACATGATGGTGGCGCTGACCCAGCTGCAGAACTTTATCAAGAGCCACAACGCACAGCCCATCGGCCCGCTGGTGCAGGCCATCAAGATCGGCCCGGCCCCGGAGCATGCCCCGGAGCTGTACCTGATGCAGCAGGCCACCCAGCTGATCACCCAGACCGAGCCCGGCTACGAAGTGGATGCCGTGCTGCGGGTGAAGAACTGCCTGTACGCTCATTATACCGGCCCCATGGCCTACAGCCAGCTGGCAAGCTCCAAGCTGCAGATCCTCGCCTTTGAAAAGGACCTCAAGCTCAGCGGCGATACCTATACCATTTTTGTCAATCAGGACGACGATGACGCCGTGATCGACGTGTTTATGGAGACCAAGTAACTATGACAACGACCATCCAGAACCTCGATGATCTGCAGGACCGCCGCATTATGATGGACCGGGACGTACCTCCCTACGGATACGCCTTTGTCATTCTGGTGGGCTTGTTCATGATCTTTCTGCTGGTGTGGAGCACCCGCACCAACCGCATCTACGTCAGCCAGAACTCCGGCACGGTGCAGGCCAGCAACAAGACCTACATCATGTCCAGCTATTCCGGCACCCTCACCGAGCTGTACATCTCCGAGGGCAGCTATGTGAACGAGGGCGACCTCGTGGCCCACATCAAGAGCACTGACCTGGACATGCAGCAGGACAACCTGGAAAGCCAGCTCAAGATCTACCAGACTCAGGTGGACCAGTACAATAAGCTGCTGCAGTGCATCCAGGACGACACGAACTACTTCAGTGAGACCAGTGTCGAGGATCAGCCCTACTACTACCAGTACGAGACCTACAAGAGCCAGGTGGAGCAAAAGACCTTTGACGCTTCGGCTTATCAGGCGGCCGGTTACACCGACGCCCAGATCAAGACCATGATGGAGCAGAACCAGAGCGAGATCCAGGCACTGTATTACTCCACCATGCAGTCCATCTCCCAGAGCATCACCAGCGCCCAGAGCAACGTGGACAACGTGCAGGCGCAGATCGACGCCCTGAACACCGGTGCCAACGACTACTATCTGTATGCCCCCACCTCCGGCGTGATCCACATGGACAGCCCCTACAAGGAGGGCATGGTGCTGAGCGCAGGCTCCCCGCTGGCCACCGTTGCCAGCGAGAACGATGACCTGGAGATCGTGGCCATGGTCACCGTGAACGACCGCCCGCTGCTGCATGTGGGTGACCCGTGCAAGATCGCCATCACCGGCTTGTCGGAGTATTCCTACGGCACCCTGACCGGTACCGTGACCGCCATCGACAGCGACGTGACCACCAGCACCAGCGCTTCGTACTACAAGATGACCATCAAGCCGGACAGCACCTATGTGGTGAGCCGCAGCGGCGACAAGGTCGATCTTTCCAACGGCATGAGCGTGACCGCCCGCGTGGAATACGATCAGGTCACCTACTTTGAATATGCAATGGAGGCTCTGGGTGTGCTGTTCCGCTGATGCGGGCACCGTTTCCGGCGCTGAATTTCGCTCCATTTATAACACCCAGAGAGGTACACGAACCATGAAATCAACCGCAAAGACCCTGGCCCTTGGCGCGGCACTGCTTTGCCTGCTGGCCGGCGGCATGGCCCTGCCGGCATCGGCTGCCGTGCCCCTGCCCGGCACCGCCGTGTCGCTGCCCTGGAACAGCGACAGCAGCGTGCCTGCTGAGAGCATTGAGGCCGGCACCTATTCTTCCAACATGCTGTTGGGCGAGACCCAGCAGCTGTCGCCCACGGTGCGCCCCCGCAACAGCACCGACTCCGTCATCTACCTCACCGATGACAGCAGCGTGCTTACCGTGAGCAACAGCGGCGTGGTGCAGGCTGTGGGCGTGGGCACCGCCACCGTGACGGCCGCCGCAGGCAACCAGATCTGTGCTTACACCATTTCGGTTTCCATGGACTCCACCATGATCGTCACCGAGATGGATCTGGCGCTGTCCTCCAACACCATCTATGTGGGCAACTCGGTGTCGGCATCGCTGCAGGTGCGGCCCTCGTCCGCCTCGCAGTACGCCACCATCTCCCTGACTTCTTCCAATGAGAAGGTGGCCACCGTCAACAGCTTCGGCCGTGTGACCGGCGTGAGCCCCGGCACCGCCACCATCACCGCCGCCTGCGGCTCGGTCACCGCCAGCACCACCGTTACCGTGCTGGCCATCCCCACCGAGGCGACCACCGGCGGCACGGTCAGTTCCGGCACCACCTCCGCCAACAGCGGTCAGGTCATTACGGTAACCCCCTCCTATGTGGTGCTCAAGCCGGGTGCCACCCGCACCCTGTCGGCCAAGGCCACCCCGGCTTCGGCCTCCCAGAGCTTCACCTACAAGTCCGGCAACAGCAGTGTGGCCACCGTGAGCCCCAGCGGCGTGATCACCGCCGTGGGCACCGGCTCCACCTCCATTACGGTTTCCAACGGCAAAGCCACGGCGCTGGTCACCGTCATCGTGAACCGCTCTGCTTCCGCTTCCTCGGGCAGCGACAGCAGCAACGGCGATGACGCTGCCAACGGCGACGATGACAAGATCACGCTGGACCCCACCGTGCAGACCATTCAGGACAGCACCGACCATGAGGTCGTTTTTGCTCAGTCGGAAGTCCCGGTGATCACCGGCGACATCCTCAACTCTCTGCGCACCACCGGCAAGACCCTGTGTGTGGTGGGCGACGGCTACACCCTGCAGGTGTCCGGCAAGGACGTGCGCAACACCACCGGCGAGCTGAACACCTCGCTGGAACTGCAGCAAGTGGAGCAGGGCCTGGAGTTCGTGGTGAACGACGGCAAGACGGTCCCCTGCTCGGCCCGCATTGATCTGGACAAGAGTGATTACTCCCGTCTGTACCTCTACAACGAGACCACCGGAAAATGGCAGTACCTGAACAGCTACAAAGACGGCGTGATCACGCTGGACACCGCCGGTCGTTATCTGCTGACCAACGAAAATCTCCGCTTCGCCAACATCAACTGGACCTTCTTCATCGCTGGCGGCGCGGTGCTGGTGGTCATTGCGGTGGCCTACATCGCGTTCAAGAAGCGTTACTGGTTCTGGTAAGCCGCTCTTCCTCATCTGAAACAAAGATACAGCGAGGCCCCTCTGAAACGCTCAGAGGGGCCTCGCTTTTGTTGTAATTATATTCTGGTTGCCGTACTGTCAAAATGCTCCATCCCTGAGGGAGCTGGCTTTGCGCAGCAAGGACTGAGGGAGTTCCCGTAATTCCCGTAAGCAGCAGTTTATTCCACGGTCACGCTCTTGGCGAGGTTGCGGGGTTTATCCACGTCGCAGCCGCGCAGCACCGCCATGTAGTAGGCGAACAGCTGCAGCGGCACGATCAGCTGCAGGGGCATCAGCAGGTCCTCATATTCGTCCAACCGGATCACGGCATCGGCCACGCCCTCCGGCACCACGGCATCCTTTGTGGTGAACAGCAGCACCCGTGCACCGCGGCTGCGGGTCTCCTTGGCGTTGGAGATGGTCTTTTCGTACACCTGTTTCTGGGTGGCCAGCGCGATCACCGGCACACCGTCGGTGATCAGGCTGATGGTTCCATGCTTCAGCTCACCGGCGGCATAGGCATCCGAGTGCACATAGCTGATCTCCTTCAGCTTCAGGCTGCCCTCCAGTGAGAGGGAGTAGTCGAACCCGCGTCCGATGAAGAAGCAGCTCTGGGTGTTCATATAGCGGCTGGCAAGGTATTTGATCTGCTCGCAGTCCGCCAGACGGGCCTTGATGATCTCCGGTGCCCGCAGCAGCTGGGCCGTATAGCGGCGGGTCTCTGCCGCGCTCAGGCGGCCCCGGGCGTAGGCCAGACGCAGCGCGAACAGATACAGCACGCACAGCTGCACCATATAGGCTTTGGTGGAGGCCACGGCGATCTCCGGCCCGGCGTAGGTGTACAGCACATAGTCTGCCGCGCGGGCGATGGAGCTGCCCACCACGTTCACGATGGCCAACACCGGCACGCCCCGGCTCTTTGCCAGCTTGAGGGCGGCCAGCGTATCACTGGTCTCGCCGGACTGGCTGATGATGATCACCAGATCGTTGGGGTTCAGGATGGGGTCCCGGTAGCGGAACTCGCTGGCGATGTCCACCTCGGCGGGCACCCGGGCCAGTGTCTCAATGGCTGCCTTGCCCACCATACCGGCATGCATGGCCGTGCCGCAGCCCACCAGATGCACCGTACCGATGCTGCGCAGCACCTCATCGGTGAGCTGCGGGATGCGCAGGTCCGGCATGCCGTCCTCCACGCGGGGACTGACCGTAGCCGTGATGGCCGTCGGCTGCTCGTTGATCTCCTTGAGCATAAAGTGCGGGTAGCCGCCCTTTTCGGCTGCCTCCATATCCCAGTCCGCCGTCAGCACCGGGCGCTGCACCGGCTCGGCAAATTCATTGTAGAAGCGGATGCCCTCGGCCGTGCACACGGCCATGTCGCCCTCTTCCAGAACGCTGTAGCGACGGGTATACTTGAGCAGGGCCGGGATATCCGACGCTACGAAGTTTTCGCCCTCGCCCCAGCCCACGATGAGCGGGCTTTCGCGCTTGACTGCAAAGATGGTGTCCGGGCGGTCCCGGAACAGCACAGCCAGCGCATAGCTGCCCCGCACCTTGGCCAGTGCTTCCTGCAGCGCCCGCAGCGGGTCGCCGGTGTAGCAGCTGTCGATGAGCTTGACCAGCACCTCGGTGTCCGTTTCGCTCTCAAAGGTATAGCCTTTGGCCATCAGACGCTCCTTGAGGATGCCGTAATTTTCAATGATGCCGTTGTGCACGATGCTCACCCGCGGGGTGGAATGCGGGTGGCTGTTCACGTCGCTGGGCTCACCGTGGGTAGCCCACCGGGTGTGCCCGATGCCGCAGAAGCTCTGTGCCAGAGCCTGTGCGGCCAGTTTCTGGCGCAGCTGTGTCAGCCGCCCCTTGCTCTTTATCACGCGGATGCCGCCGTCCAGAGCCAGCGCAACCCCCGCCGAATCGTACCCGCGGTACTCCAGTTTTTCCAGACCGTCCAGCAGCACATCCTGTGCGCTGCGCCTGCCGACATAACCAACAATGCCACACATACAAAACACCTCCATGCCGGCGTCCCCCGTGCAGAAAAAACGCACAGCCGGGGCCGTCAGCTTCCCTATCAGTTTATGTTCTTGTATGGCTTTCTTTGAAGGGATCTGTTGCGGTATCACTGCCGTTTTTTGCCCTTCTCTGCGGCTGGTCTAGCCTTCAACCGGAGAAACATCCGCCGAAATTTTCGATGATTCCTCTCCTCGTCACCCTCGCGGCTGTCACCCGCGTGGCCCGGCGCTTTGCGTCAACTGGTGGTTTTGCATTCCCTCTTTCTGCGGCCCCTGTGGGCTGCTGGTGGCTCAGTATACCACACTTTCCCATTTTGTGCAACTGCTGTGCAACAATCGTTCTCAGTGCATGCCCAGCATCCGGTGCAGCTTGGGCTGCCACACCAACCGGTACAGCATGAGCAGGTTGTGCAGGGCCCGGTCGTACAGCAAAAAGGCCACGTTGCCCATGGCCAGCGTGGACAAGGTAACTATCCACGCCGTGGTGCGCAGCTCCTGTGAGATGCTGCCCGCCGGGATGAGCACCAGCAGCAGGCCGTACATCGCCAGCACGGCGGCGTTGCACAGCAGCAGCTTGCACACGCACCGCAGCACGGCCGGGCGGATGCGGTCGAACCGGGGTTTTGCCAGCGGGTAATACCCCAGCAGGAACACGAAGATCAGGGCCACTTCCTTGTCCGGCACAAACAAAAGCGCCAGCAGGCTGACCGCCGCGTAGGCTGTGAGCGCCATGGTGCGCCCGCACTCCACACACACTGTCGCGATCAGAAACCCTGCCAGCGCAGGCGCAATGAACATGGCAATGGGGATCACGGCCCCCAGCAGCATCAGCGCGACGCACAGCGCCGCCGCCATGCCGCAATAGGCCATGGCCCAGCTTTTTCGGTTTTGTTTTTTCATGGGATCTCCCAGTTTTCCTGCTCTGCGCCCACTTCCAGCGGTTCCACCGCGTGGTGCAGGCCCAGCAGCATGATATTATCCAGCAGGCTGCGGTTGAGCTTGACATCCAGCATGCTGTACACCCGCATCAGGTCGTTGGCGGCGGCCAGCGCCTGCCGACGGGCATTTTCCACAGCCGAGGCCTGCCCCATCAGGTCATTGACCACAAACACGTTGTACCGGCCGCTGCACTTGTCGGCTTCAAAGCGCTCGGCCTTGTCCATCAGGTAAAAGATGCGCCCAATGCTGCTGCCGATGTAGCGCATACTCTTGCGCTGGTTGGGGTCATCGGTGGCAAGGGTGGAATACAGCGCGCCGTAAACATTGCTCATGGGCTCTGCAGCCAGGTTGTAGTTCTTGGCATTCAGGTTCATCTGCACCACGGCCTGGTCCCGCTCCTGCCCGAACAGGCGTTCCAGGGCCGGGTTCTGCTGCACGGCCCGCTCGTAGGCACGGCGCAGCAGAACCCGGTCCAGCGCGCGGCGCAGCCGCTTGGCGGGCCGCAGTTCATCCGGCCGCCGGTCCTGCAGGTTGTGCCAGCCCAGCAGCACTTCCACCTGTGCCGCCTGCCGGATGCCCTGCGTCTGGCACATCATCCTGCGCCAGCACAGGGTGCCCGGCACCCGCTGACGCTGGCAGGTGGCTGTGCGCCCGGCAAGGCTGTCGGACAAAATGGCAAACACCACGCCATTGTGCCGCAGCAGATGGCAGGAATACCAGCCAAACTCGGTGTACAGCTGCCGCCGCACGCCTCGGAGATACTGGAGGTAGATATTATAATCACGGATGGTCAACTCCGGAAGATAGGGTTTCATTCGACCCTTCATAGGGGGCACCGTTCCTTTCCGCCACAGGCTGCACAGGTCATGGTAATAAGGTAAGTATAATCTATTTTGTTCCGCTGTGCAACGGTAGGAGTGTAAATTCTCCATGAATTTGTCTCATCTTGTTCATAACATTTCATAAAACTTTGTTTGCATTCGTCCTTTTCTCCGGCAGGGGTCGTGGGGTCATTCGTTCCGGAATTTCCCGGATTTTTCCGGCAACCATGCAAAAAGCCGCACCGGGCAGTTCCGGTGCGGCTTGCAGGGCTTATTTTTCAGGCCGGGCACATTTTTCAGGCTCAGTCCTTCTTGTCAAAACGGCGCTTGCCGTCAAAGCCGGACTTGGGCATGGGCTTTGCGGTGTGCTCGAACTTGGGGGCGTTGTAGTACATATACAGCTGGCAGGGGATCATGCCGTTGTACATCTTGCGGCGCTTGTTGGCGCGCTTGCCGTAGTGGGCTTCAAAGTCCATGTCAGCGGTGATAGCGTACACACCGGCGCAGGGGTTCGCCTCCATCTGACGGCCCAGGGTGCGGGCCAGCTTGGCCGCGCCCTCAATGGTGCTCATGCGCTCACCGTAAGGGGGGTTCGTCAGCACGATGGCCTCCTGCTTTGCGGCAAAATCCGCCACATCGGCCACTTCAAAGTGGCAGCGCTTTTCCACACCGGCCAGCTTGGCATTGGCGTTGGCCAGCGCCACGGCGGCGGGGTCGATATCATATCCAAAGGCCTCGAAGCCCACATCCAGCTTGGATTCAGCCAGGGCCTTCTGGCGCTGCTCGGCCCAGACGGCGGCGGGCACAAAGCTGTAGCGTTCGGCAGCAAAGCGGCGCTTGAGGCCCGGTGCGATGTTCATGGCCTTCTGGGCGGCCTCAATGAGCAGGGTGCCGCTGCCGCAGAAGGGGTCCTCCACCAGGCTGTCCCGGCGCACGCGGCCCAGGTCGGCGATGGTAGCGGCCAGCGTCTCGCGGATGGGGGCCTCCATGGCGTTGCGGCGGTAGCCGCGCTTGTGCAGGCCCTCGCCGGTGGTGTCCAGCATGATCTCGCACACGTTCTTGCGCAGCATGAAGCGGATCTTGTACTCGGTGCCGCTCTCCGGCAGCACGGAGGTGTGGTGCTTGGCCATCAGGCGCTTGACCACAGCCTTTTTGATGATGCTCTGGCAGGCGGGCACGCTGGAAAGCTGGCTGTCCAGCGAGGAGCCGGTGACCGGGAAGGCCGCATCCGTCGGCAGCAGATCCTCCCAGGGGACGCTGTACACGCCGTCGAACAGTTCATCAAAGGTGGACGCCTTGTAGCGGGCCAGCAGCAGCAGCACGCGCTCCACGGTGCGCAGGTGCAGGTTGGCTGCCGCGATCATCTCCGCACCGCCGGAGAAGGTCAGGCGGCCGTCATCCACCCGGATGTTCTCCGCGCCGATGCGGTTCAGTTCAAATTTTGCGGTGGACTCGCACCCGAAGAAACAGGGGGCGATCAGTTCAAATTTTGCAGGCATGATGGTTCCTTTCTTTTCCTCTTGGGCGAAAAAACAGACCCGCCCGACCAGGGGACAGGTCTGTTCTGTGCATTCTGATCGGCTGCTCAGCGGCCGCGACGGCTGCGCGGGGCATAACCGCCGCCGCGGCGGTTGTTGGTCTCGTGGTCCAGATCCGCCATCTTTTCCTCGCTCTGGCTCTTGAAGCGGCTCATCATGTCCTCAAAGCTCAGGTTGTCGGAGCGGGCCGGAGCCTTGGGCTGCCACACGCGGGGGGCAGCATCGCGGGGCTGACGCGGGGGACGGCCTGCGCCGCGCGGGGCGCCGGAGCGTCCGCCGTCACGCGGGGCACCGGGGCGGGGGCCGCGGCCCTCACGGGGCTGGCGCGGGGGCGGCGGCAGCAGCCGCTTGATGGACAGGGCGATCTTGCCGTCCGGTGCCACATTGATGACCTGCACCTTTACGGTGTCGCCGTCATGCAGCACGGCTGCAATGTCCTGCACGAACTCGTTCGATACCTCGGAAATGTGGACCATGCCCACCCGGCCTTCCGGCAGTGCCACGAAGGCACCAAACGGCTTTACGCCGGTAACGCGGCCCTCAAAAACGTTTCCAACCTCAATTGCCAAAACTCAATACTCCTTGTTTTCCTAGAATGCGCCTGCCGCCCGGCTCATTTGCCCGTCACGTCCACAAAAATGCGCTCGTTGGGCGCGGCATAGTTGTAAGAGTCGCGTGCGACCCACTCGGTGATCTGGTCCGCGTCGCCGCTGAGGATGCGCTGCATCTCCTGGTTTTCCGTCTGCTGCTGGGCGATCTGCTCGTTCAGCGTTTCCAGCTCCGCACGCTTGGAGCTGATGGTGACCTGATTGGAAATGTAGGCTGCCAGCATGCTGAGCAGCATCAGCACAAAAAACAACCGGATCAGCGTTTTGCCAAACGCACGCTTCCCGCCCTTTTTGCGGCTCTGATTTGCCATTGCACACGCCCCCATCTGCGCAGCAGACACACTGCGTCCCTTCTCTTACTTTGATACGTTTGAATTATACAACACACGGCGCTGGTTTGGCAAGTTCTTTTTCGGATTTTTTGTGGTTCTTTTTGCGTTCCGGCGTTCTTTGCGTGCTGCGCGGCGTGCTGCGCGGCGCGCTGCGTGCCGCTGTGCCAGCGGCCGCAGCACCCATTGCCGGGCAAGGCGCACCGGAGCACCCAGCACCCACGCCAGACACCGCCCGGCCCACCGCACCGGAATGCCCAGCACGGCTGCCGTGCAAAGGGCTGCGGCAAAGGCCGCCAGCACCATGTACCAGCGCAGCACCCCGGCGCTGCTGAGGGCGGCAGCATAGCTCTGCACGCCGAACAGCACCGCCCCGGTGAGCAGGGCATCCGGCACAAAGGCACCCCGCCCCCGCACCGGGAAAAACGCCCGTACCACACCCACGGCTGCACCCAGTATGGTGCAGGCGGCCAGCTCCCGCCCCAGCTGGGCGGGCTGCAGCACCGGCAGCATCAGCGCAGAAGCCGGTGCCAGAAGCCTCCGGCGGGCGCAGTGCGGGTATATTCCAGCGCATCGAACCGGCCGGTGAGCTTTGCTTCCCCGGCTTCCAGATCCAGTGAAACGACACTGAGCTGCGCCCCGGCCAGATGCAGCGTGCCCTTGCCCGTTTCCAGCGCAGCGCTCTCGGGGCTGCAATGCAGTACCTTCTGCACCCCGGTCACGGTAAGGGTGGTGCGGCTTTCCAAAATCAGGTCATGGGGCCGGGCTGCGGGTCTTTCTTCCGGTTTCGGCATAAGGCAAAGCTCCCTTCCTCTGGGAACATCCTATGCGGGGCGAGGCCGGTTTTATTCCTTGGGCGGCTCGGCGGCCAGCACGGCGGGCTGCTCGATGATCTCGTACATCTCGCGGGCCACGTCCTTGGTGCGGGGCTCCACGTCCGAGAGCACCCGCACCTTGATGGGCCGGTTGCCAAAGGTGACCTCGATGATGTCCCCGGCGTTGACGGCCTGGCTGGCCTTGGCCACCTTGCCATTGATGAGGATACGGCCTGCATCCGCCACTTCGTTGGCTACGGTGCGGCGCTTGATCAGGCGCGAAACTTTCAGGTATTTGTCCAGACGCATGTGCGTGGTTCCTCCTTTTGTACAAAAAACGCCGCCGCGCCTCCTGTGAGGCAGCGGCGGCAAAGCAAAAATCAGCTTACAGGGTGTCCTTCAGGGACTTGCCGGGCTTGAACACGATGCTGCGGGAAGCAGCGATGGTGATGGGCTCACGGGTGCGGGGGTTGATGCCCTGACGCTCGGCGCGCTCACGCACCTCAAAGGTGCCAAAGCCGGAGATGGTGATCTTTTCGCCCTCTGCCATGGCCTTGCCCAGTGCCTCAAACATGGCGCTGACAGCACGCTCAGCGTCCTTCTTGCTCATTTCGGTGTTTGCTGCCACCTGTGCAATCAGATCGGTCTTGGTCATACGATAAACCCTCCAAAAATCCTATTTTTGTATTACTTCGTTTCTTCTATCGGGGCAGGCGCATCCGCCTGAATACCGCGTTGTTCCTGCTGCAGACATGCATCGCAGAACCGCCTGGACGCAAAGGTCAGTGCCTCTTCGGCGTCCACACCGGCCAGCCGCATGGCATTGGCCGCTGCAAACAGCAGCTCTCCCGCTGCGTCGGCGTTCTGCGCAGCGTTCCAGCCGTCCACAGCCTGCTGCAGAGCCTGCTGTGCCTGCGTTCCTTCCGGCTCCGGCACACCGCAGCGCACCGCACGCTTCTGCAGCTTCTGGGCACGCATGAGGGCCGGCAGGGTAGTCGGCACCGTGTTCAGCTCGTCGGCCAGGGTGGTGCGGCCCTTTTCCTTATTCTTGAGCGCATCCCAGCCGTTTATACCGGCATTCTGCGCCGCCGAAGAGGCAAAGATGTTCGGGTGCCGGAACACCAGCTTCTCGCACACCTCGCGGCACACGTCCTCAAAGGTAAAGTGCCCGCGCTCTTCTTCGATCACCGCATGGAACGCCACCTGCATCAGCACATCGCCCAGTTCCTCCCGGAGCATGGCCGGGTCGTCGGCGTCGATGGCCTCCAGCACCTCACAGGTCTCCTCCAGAAAATTTTTCCGGATGGAAGCATGGGTCTGCACTTTATCCCAGGGGCAGCCGTTTTCCGGGTCGCGCAGGATGCGCAGCACTTCCAGCAGCTGTTCCGCGGTATAGGGTGCGCTCGGTACCCAGTCCAGCATGGCAGGCCCTCCCTTCCAAAAGATACTACAAATTGTACCGCATCCTCTGCGGTTTTGCAAGGGTATCAGGGCATTTCCCGGTATTTTTACGGAGATTTCTCTTTTTTCGCAAAAACAGGGCGGTATCCTGCCAAAGGGGACACCGCCCGTTTTCCGGTTTTTGCTGGGGCGCTGTTTACGTTACAGCTGTGCGCCGCACTTATTGCAGAACAGTGCATCGTCCGAGACGGGTGCACCGCACTGCGGGCAGGTCTTGCGGGGCTTTTCGGCAGGCGCTGCCTCGGCAGCGGGAGCTTCTTCAGCAGCCGGCTCTTCGGCTTCGGTAAATTCCACCTCAGCGGTTTCCGCCGGGGTCAGAGAGGCTTTCAGGCGAGCGATCTCGCCCTCGATGCTGTCGATCATCTCGATGTATTTATCCACCAGCGGCTGGTTTTCTTCCTTGCCCTTGGCCAGACTGTACACCAGTGCGCCCAGCTGACGCTGTGCCTTGAGCAGCTTGCCCTGCTCATTGACGATCAGTGCCTGGGTCTTGCCCTTCTCGGCCAGGTCTTTGGCGGCGTTCTTGCCTTTTTCTGCGTATTCCAGGCCCATTTCCTTGATCTTATTGAAATCGAAATCCATAAAAGACACCTCTCTCTTCCTCCATACACGGCCCGGCCTGCGCCGGACCACGGGTTGTGGGGTCATGCCCATTATAGCGCGCCGCCTGTACAATTGCAACGCATGTCCCGCAATTTTTACAGTTTGGTGCAGGTTTGGAAACAAATTTTTCGCATTTTCCCCATATCTTGGGGTCGGTCAGACCTTGCCGCCATAGAACTCCCGCAGCATGCTGTCGGGCGGCAGCAGGTCCAGGCTCAGCGGTGCCACATGCTCAAAGCGGCGGGCCGTCTCGTCCCACAACTCGGCATTGTGGCCTTCCAGCGTGAACTGGCGGCGCACCACGCCCAGTAGGTTGGAGATCAGGCCCAGCTCGTAGGTGAAGGAGGTGTCCAGCAGAAAGTCTGCCGTGGTCTTGAAGCCCTTGATATACCGGGTCTCGCCGTCCAGCACATGGTCCCACATGGCCAGCGTTTTTTCCGGGCTGCGGCCGCGGGTGGCGGCGTCGCGCAGGGTGCGGCGGCACAGACGGATATCCTGGGTGTTGATCACCCGGCGGCCGTCGATGCAGTATTCCTCCCGCAGACCGGCATAGATGCGGTAGATATCATCCCCCTTCACAAGGCCGGTGAGCTCCGGGTTCAGGGCATGGATGCCCTCCACCAGGCACACGCCGCCCTGCAGGTCGATGGGTTCTGCTTTATCCGAGCGCTTCTCGGCCGAGAAGTCGTAGACGGGCAAGGTGGTCTTGCCGGTCTCGCTCAGCTCCCGCAGGCACTGCTTGATGAGCGGCAGATCCAGCGTGTCGGGGTTCTCGTAGTCCAGGGTTCCGTCCGGCAGGCGGGGGTAGAACTCCGCCCCCTTGAAGAAATTGTCCAGACTGATGACCTGCGCCGGGGTGCCCTGCTGCTGCAGGGCGCGGGCGATGCAGTGGGCGCTGGTGGTCTTGCCGCTGGCCGACGGGCCGGTGAGCATGACGATCTTTGCGCCGGACATGCGGATCTTCTCGGCGGCATAATTCACCCGCTGGGCATAGCTGTGCTCGCTCAGCTGTGCCAGCTGCTGCGGGCTGCAGGCCGCCACATTGTAAAGGTCGATCTCAACCAGACGCTTCGGGACCCAGATCGTGATCATAAAAATCAGCCACTCCTTTTTTCCGTTCCAGTACCTCCGCAAAGCGCTGGATATACTCGTTCGGATACTTGAAATTGAAGATGCGCTGCATCCGTTTGCCGCCGTCGGCCACCAGCTTGGTGCTACCGCCCGCACCGGCGGAAAGGATGGTCTGAACTTCCTCCATGATGTAGATGTTGTAATATCCCTCGTGGCCCGGTTTGCACCAGCCCACGTTTTCCAGGTTCTGCAGGGTGTTCTTCTGGCGGTAGAGGTAATAGGGCCGGTAGCCCGCCTCGGCCAGCAGGTGACACTTTTCCAGCATGGCGGCCACGTCGGCGTAGTCGTTTTCCCGCTGGTCCTCGATGACGATCCGGGAGGCCCGCTTGAGGGTCAGGGTGTGCACGGTGATGTTCTCCGGGTCGAGGGCAATGGCCTGCCGCAGACTGTGCTCAAAGCTCTCCACCGTGTCGCCGGGCAGACCGGCGATGAGGTCCATGTTGATATCGTCGTGGCCTGCCTTGCGGGCCTCGGCGTAGCAGTCCAGGATATCCTGGGCCGAGTGCTTGCGGCCGATGCCGGCCAATACCTCGTCCGAGAAGGTCTGGGGGTTGATGGAGATCCGGGTGGCCCCGTACTCCTTGATGACAGCCAGCTTTTCGGCGTCGGTGCAGTCCGGGCGGCCTGCTTCCACCGTATATTCTACGACTTTGGACAGGTCAAAATTCTGCCGCACGGTGCCCATGAGCTGCCGCAGCTGGTCAGCCGAAAGGCTGGTGGGGGTGCCGCCGCCGATGTAGATGCTGCACAGGGTCAGCCCGGCCTTTTCAGCCTGTCTGCGGATCTCTTCCACCTCGTTGCACAGGCAGTCCACATAGGGCTGCACCATCTTGCGGTCGCGGTCAAGGTTGCAGCTCACGAAGCTGCAGTAGCTGCACCGGGACGGGCAGAACGGGATGCCAATGTACAGGCTGTAGGTCTTGGGCGCACTGCCCACCTTCAAAATCGGCTCCTGCAGGTCGGCGATGGCCTTGGCCATCTGGTATTTCTGCTCCGAGCAGTCGAAGCGCTCCAGGAAGAAGTGGTCGATGTCCGTTTCGCTCCATCCGGCGGCACGCTTGTCGTGGATGAGGCGCACCGGGCGCACGCCGGTCATCTTGCCCCAGGGCGGGCGGATACCGGTCCACTGCCGCAGCAGGTCATAGGTCAGGCTGGCCAAGGCAAATTCCGGCGTCTCGCCGCCGGCCTCCGCCGGGGCGGGCAGCGGTGCGGTGCTCTCGGCGCATTTGCCGCCCTGCCGCACCATGGCCCACAGGCCGTCCGGCTTTTTCTCGGCCCACACGCAGTCCTCGCCCGCTTCGGGCGGGGTCAGGGTAAGGGGTGCCATGGGATAGAACAGGCGGACCAGATGTTCCACCTCGTACCCGGAGGGCAGGCCCGTGATATAAATCTTCATGTCGTTCTCTCTTTTATTGAAAAATCCAACCCTCTCAGGCTCGCTGACGCTCGCCAGCTCTCCCGAAAGGGAGAGCTTTCAGTCAGCGTTTTCGCCTGATTCACAACACCTCTCCCATCGGGAGAGGTGGCACGGCGCACGCCGTGACGGAGAGGGTTCGTGTTACAGTTCTCCGCCGCGCTGGGCGCTGCGGATGAAGTAATTGTTGTCCAGTTCCTCCCCGAAGGTGGAAAACTCGCCGTGGCCGGGCAGCACCTGGGTCTCCCGCGGGATGGGCAGCTTTGCCAGCTTGCGCAGGCTCGCGTTCATGGCGTCGCTGCTGCCGCCCTCCAGGTCGGTGCGGCCGATGCTGCCCGCAAACAGGGTGTCACCGCAGAAAAGATACTCTCCGCACAGCAGCACCACGCTGCCGGGGGTGTGGCCCGGCGTATGCCATGCCGTAAACTGCAGTTCATCCACTGTCACGGTCTGGCCTTCCGCATAGCCGTGGTCGGCCTCGGAAAGCGGGTACATCTTATCCCCGGCCAGATCGTCCGCTTCGCAGTAGAGCACGGCGCGGTATTTCCGGCGCAGGGCCTCGGCGCTGCCCACATGGTCAAAGTGGCCGTGGGTGCACAGCAGAGTGGTGAGCACGGCGTTGTGCTCCTGCAAAATCTGCTCGTAGTTCTGCACGTCCGCCGCCGGGTCAATGATGACCGCATGGCCGGCGTCCGAGATCAGCAGAAAGGTATTGGTGTAGTACGGCGGGGGTGCCGGGATGTGAAATGCCTGCATGGGATCACTCCTTCTTTTTCCACTCGTCGGTGTCAATGATGATGGTACAGGGGCCCTCGTTCACCAGCGACACCTGCATGTCGGCCCCGAACTCGCCGTGCTGCACGTCTTTGAGGCCCTGTTTGTTCATCTCGGCCAAAAACAGCTCGTAGGCGTCCACCGAGAGGGGCGGTTTTGCGGCCTTGATAAAGCTGGGGCGGTAGCCTTTTTTCGTGTCGCCGTAAAGGGTGAACTGGCTCACCACCAGCGCCGAATGCCCAAGGTCCCGCGCGCTGAGGTTCAGTTTGCCCTCCGCGTCCGGAAAAATGCGCAGGCCCGCGCACTTATCCGCCAGTTTGGGCACGATGTCCAGGCTGTCGGTGTCCTTCACCCCCAGCAGGATCATCAGCCCCGGCCCGATGGCCCGGGGATTGCCGCCGTTTACCCGTACACTGGCCGACGAAACGGCCTGAATGACTGCTCGCATCGCGTTAACTCCTTGTCACCTTGAGCACATCCTTCACCTTGGAAAGCCGCGCCACCACGCGGTTGAGATGCTCGGTGTTGTTGATGCCGATGGTCAGGCTGACCACGGCGCAGTTGTTTTCCACCTGACGGGCGTTCAGGGCGTAGATGGGCACCCGGATGTCCGCCAGGGCGGCCAGCACATCCTGCAGCAGCTCGTTGCGGTTCAGGGCAATGATCTCCAGCCCTGCCTTGTAGCTGTCCTTGACGCTGTCGGCCCAGTAGGCCTTGACCCAGCGGGGCGCGTTGGTGGGGTCCTTCATGCTGGAAATGGCGTTGGCACAGCTCTGCTTGTGGATGGACACGCCAAAGCCGCGGGTGATGAAGCCCACGATGGGGTCCCCGGGCAGCGGACTGCAGCATTTGGCAAACTTGATGGGGGTGTTGTCGAAGCCCTCCACCACCACACCGTCGGTGGCATGGACCTTGCTCAGGTCCACCTTGGGCAGGTCCTCCTCAGACCGCTCCTCTGTGGCCTTCAGCTTGGTCCACTCCTCCTTGAGTTTGGGCAGGCAGTTGGCAATGGTCATGCCGCCATAACCGATGGCGGCATACAGCTCCTCGGCGTTGTTCTGGCGCAGGCGGCGGCAGCAGCTGTTGATGAACTCGTCCAGCTGGTCGTCCGGAATGATGATCATCTCGCGCCGCAGTTCACGGGCCAGCGCATCGCGGCCTTGCTGGATGTTCTCCTCCCGGCGCATCTTCTTGAACCAGTTGCGGATCTTGCTCTTGGCCTCGCTGGTGCGCACGATCTTGAGCCAGTCGCGGCTGGGGCCCTTGTCCGCCGGGCCGAGGATGACTTCGATGATCTCGCCGGTGGACACGATGTGGTCGATGGGCACCATGCGGTTGTTCACCTTGCAGCCCACCATGCGGTTGCCCACCGCCGAATGGATGGCGTAGGCAAAGTCGATGCAGGTGGCACCGGTGGGCAGGTTGATCACATCGCCCTTGGGGGTGAAGGCAAACACTTCCTCCGGCAGCAGGTCGCTCTTCAGGTCATGCAGCAGGTTGCCGGAATCCTCGCTGACGCGCTGGTTTTCCAGCAGCTGGCTCACCCAGGCCAGACGCTCGTCCAGCTTGTCGTGGCCGCCCAGGCCCTCCTTGTACTTCCAGTGTGCGGCAACGCCGTACTCGGCCTGCTCGTCCATGGCACGGGTGCGGATCTGCACCTCGAAGGGGATGCCCTCGTGGCCGATGACCGTGGTGTGCAGGCTCTGGTAGCCGTTGGGCTTGGGGGTAGAGATATAGTCCTTGAAACGGTTGGGCAGCGGGTGGTACATATCGTGGATGAGGCCCAGGGTGCTGTAGCACTCGGCCAGACTGTCCAGAATCACACGAACGGCGTAAATATCGTAGATCTCATCAAAGGACTTGTTCTGCATGATGGTCTTGCGGTAGATGCCGTAGATGCTCTTGACCCGGCGCTTGATGGTGGCACCCTCGATGCCGCTCTCGATCAGGCGGCGCTCAATGACGCCGGACACCTTGGCCAGGAACTCCTCCCCGGCCCGCTCGCTCAGCATCTTGCTGATGTCCTCGTAGCCCACGGGGTCGAGGTAATGCAGGCTGCGGTCCTCCAGCTCTTCCTTCACGTTCAGGATGCCCAGCCGGTTGGCGATGGGGGCATACACCTCCATGGTCTCGCGGGCCTTGTCGCGGCGCTTCTGCTCCGGCCAGGCGTCACCGGTGCGCATATTGTGCAGCCGGTCGCACAGCTTGATGATCATCACGCGCACGTCGCGGCTCATGGCAAGCAGCATCTTACGCAGGTTCTCGGCCTGCAGCTCCTCGATGTTGGAGAACTGGATCTTGGTCAGCTTGGTGACGCCGTCCACCATCTGGGCCACCTCGGAGCCGAACTGTGCGGTCAGGTCGTCCAGGGTGGTGGGGGTGTCCTCCACCACATCGTGCAGCAGAGCGGCGGCGATGCTCTCGGAGTCCATGCCCAGATCCAGCACCAGCCGGGCCACGGCCAGCGGGTGGCAGATATAGGGTTCGCCGCTGCGGCGGCACACGCCCTTGTGGGCGTCGTTGGCAAGGTTATAGGCCTTTTCGATCATGTCCGTATCGTAGGCCCTGCCGCTGGCCTTGATGGCCTCACAGAGCTTGTCCCAGGTCACGATCTCCGGGCGCACCTCCGAGGGCAAAGTACCCTCCGGGGCATCTGCCGGCTGTGCTGTAGCCGCCACCGTGGCAGTCTCCTGCACCGGCTGGTGCAGGTGGGTCTTGGCCGAATACGAGTCCTCCTCCCGCACCGGGGCGGGGGCAGGCAGTTTCTTTCCCTCAGGCATTTACATTCCCTCCAAACATTTCAGGATCGGGGCGTCGGCAAGGTTCTTCTTGCCGGCCGTGGGCACCAGCTCCCACACTTTGGCTCCGCCCTTTTCTGCGGCAGCGATCAGGCCCACCTGTTCCAGTGCCGTGACCGCCACCAGCGTTTTGCCGGTATTTTCTTCTCCCAGCTTCGCGCACAGGGGCTGCAGATCTTCCGCGTGCCAGCGGCGGGCCTGCAGCTCCCGGTATACCGCGATGATATCGCTGCGGGCCGGGGTGATGAGATTTTTTTGTTCTGTGGTGAGCGGGGTGCCGCGGCGCAGTGCCTGCACCAGCGCTGCCTGCTGCGGCATGGCACTGCCAAGACCCGCCGGGTGCAGGTCGATGATGCGGCCCGAAAGCTGCGCGCCACGAGGCGCATCGTAGACCGAAAGATTCAGGGCAGTGTCTACCACGTCGCCCGTGGCATAGGGCAGCTGCTCCGGCCGCATGCCGAACCACACGGCGTACAGGCTGGCATTGCCCTGCCGCAGACGCAGGCGGCTGTGTTTGCCGTCCGACACCGGGTATACCCCGTCCAGCACGGCATTCTGCAGCAGGAACACTGGGGTGGGGTTCTCAGCCCCGAAGGGGGCCAGCTGATCCAGACGGCGCACGGCGTCCACCGTGACCCGGTCCAGATGGATGGACAGATCGCAGGTCAGCGGCGGGATCTGCAGCACGGGGCACTCCCTTGCCGCCCACTCGTTCAGGCGGCGGCGCAGGGCTTCCAGATTTTCTTCCCGCACCGAGAGGCCCGCCGCCATGGCGTGGCCGCCGTAGCGGATGAGCAGGTCGGCGCAGGCCCCGATGCAGGCGTGCAGGTTGAACCCCTGCACGCTGCGGCCGCTGCCCTTGCACTCGCCGTGCTCGTCCACCGTGACCACGATGACCGGGCGGCCGGTGCGCTCCACCAGCCGGGACGCCACGATGCCGATGACGCCGGGGTGCCAGTCCCGGCCCCACAGCAGGATCACACGATCCTCCAGCCGCTCCGGCTGCTGCTCCAGCAATTCCTCGGCGGCCTTGAAGATCTGCAGTTCGGTCTCCTGCCGTTTCGCGTTGATCTCGTTGAGTTTATGGGCCAGCTCCTCGGCGCGGTCCGGGTCCTCACACAGCACCAGCTGCAGGGCCGTTACCGCGCTGTCCATGCGGCCGGCCGCGTTGATGCGGGGCGCAATGGCGTAGCTGATATTCTCCGCTGTGACGGGTTTTCCGGCAAGGCCCACTTCTTCCAACAAGGCTTCCATGCCGGGGCGGTCGGTCTGCTGCAGCTGCCGCAGGCCGGCCTTGACCAGGGTGCGGTTCTCTCCGGTCAGGGGCATCACGTCCGCCACGGTGCCCACAGCGGCCAGGTCGCCGCAGTAATCCAGCATTTCCTCCGGGGTGCAGTCGTCCAGCGCGGCGCACAGCTTAAAGGCCACGCCTGCGCCGCACAGCCCTTTGAAGGGGCTGGTATCGTCCTCCCGGCGGGGGTCCACCACGGCCACTGCCTTGGGCAGGGTCTCGGGCGGCAGATGGTGGTCGGTGATGATAAGGTCGATGCCCAGCTCTGCGGCAAAGTCGGCCTCGGCTACAGCGGAGATGCCGTTGTCCACCGTCACGATGAGCCGATAGCCCTTGTCGTGGATGGACTGGATGGCGTTGCGCGACAGGCCGTAGCCATCGCCCTCGCGGCTGGGCAGCATGCACTTGACGGCGGCGCCCATGCCCTTGAGGTGCTGATACAGCAATGCCGTGGCAGTCACGCCGTCCACGTCGTAGTCGCCGAACACCACGATGGTCTCGCCATTGTCGATGGCCTGCCAGATGCGCTGGCAGGCTTTTTCCATATCGGTGAGCAGGGCGGGGTCGCTCAGCTCCTCTTCCCCGGCCAGCAGGGTGAGCGCGTCGGCCGGGTCGGTGATGCCGCGGGCCGCCAGGATGCCGGCCAGCAAGGCCGTCTCCTTCTGCTGGGCGGCCAGCGTGGCGGCATATTTCTGTTCGCTCCAGGGCTCCTCGTCCATGGCGCTGTATTCCAGTTCTTCGGTACGCTGCTCCGCGATGACATGGGTCAGCTTTCGGACGGCGGCGCGGTCCAGCGTTTTCAGGTCCCAGGCACGGTAGGTCATTGGAAATCCCTCCCGGTCAGGCCGTCGTTGGCCAGCATTCCCTGCAGGGCTGCGATCTCGCTGGAAACATCCATGGCCACGTCCGACAGCAGATTGTCGTAGAGGTTGTCAAAGGCCTGGTTCAGCGTGTGCAGGATGCCTGCAATGTCCCGCCGGATGCTCTCGGCGTTGGCTCCCTGCTGGCCCTGCACGTCGTTGTAGGTGTGCAGCAGCTTGAGGGTGGTGGGGATATAGTATTCCGCAAAGCGGCGGGCCTTGGGCAGGCTCTCCGGGTGAGCTTCCAGCCAGTCGCAGATGGCCTCGGTGGTCTTCTGCATGTGGGCCAGCTCCTCCACGCCCTGCGCGTCCTGCATGAGCTGCTTTTCCTGTTCCAGCACAGCGGCAAAGCGGCGGGCCGTTTCCAGATTGAGAGGCGTTTCCTCGCGCTGCTCCGGAGCCGGTTCCGGCTGCGGCTGTGCCTGGGGTGCAGCCGCCGTTTCCTGGGCGGCGCGGTAATCCTCCGCCGTCAGATAGAGTGTTTGCGTTTTTTCATCCAGCCAGCCGTTCAGCCAGCCTTTGCGGATGTACTTTTGCAGCTTCTTCAGCATTTTTTTCCGGTTCTGGTGGACGAGGTCGGCCAGCATCGAAACAGGCAGGCCCTTATGGTAGTCCACGCTGTCGGCGTAGTCGGCAAACTGGCCCATCTGTCTGCCCGCCTTCATCCGGGCTGCACCACAGGCCGTCATCCAGCCAAAGCCCGCCGTGGCAAGGCCCAGCACGCTGCTGACGATGCCCAGCACGTTGTAGGCGGTGTTCATAACGTAGTCCGTGCCCGTCATCAGGATGCCGCCGCCCTCAGTAGCCGACACCACAACGTCACCCAAAGCAGCCGGCGAAATAGTGCCCAGCCCGATGAGGCAGCCCAGCGTCCCCAGCCCGAAGATCACCGCAAAGGTGATGCCCACGGCCAGCAGGGCTGCACCGCCGTTCTGGCGCTTTTTGCCGTCTGCACGCAGCAGGTCTACGGGGGTCTGCTCCCCTTTCAGGCCAAAGATCTGTCTGGCCCACTGGGGCATCCCGCCCGCGTTCCGGGGCCCGGTTTTCTGTGCCTCCTGCTGGGCTTTGTAGTATTCGTTCCGGAGGGCTTTTCCCGCTTCCGAGATGCCGAAGTTGGCCGCATGGACGGCTGCTTTTCCCACATCCCAGGCCCGGTCACCGATGTCCATGCCCCGGCCCTCAAAGCCATGGGCAAAGGCGTCGGTCATGGTGTCGCCAAGGGCGCGCAGCTGGTCCTCCAGCTCCTGCTGCACCTGACGGCCCTCGTCCTTGATCCGGTTGTCGTTTTCACGATCGTTCATCAAAATCTTCTCACCCTTCTGCCGGTGCATACCGGCTGATGATGGCGCGGGCCACCCGCAGGCCATCCACGGCGGCGCTCATGATGCCGCCCGCATATCCCGCGCCCTCGCCGCAGGGGTAAAGCCCTGCCAGCTGGGTGCACTCGAAGTTCTCTTCCCGCTTCAGCCGCACCGGGCTGCTGGTGCGGGTCTCCAGGCCGGTGAGGATGGCATCCGGTGCGGTGTAGCCCGCGATTTTGTGCTCATAGGCACGCAGACCGGCCCGCAGAGTGTCGGCCAGCTCCGCAGGCAGCAGGCTGCCCAGGTCGGCTGCGGTCACGCCGCGGTCGTAGGTCGGTTCCACGCTGCCGATGTGCAGCTGGCCCTGCCCTTCCAGAAAGCTCCGGATGTTCTCAGCCGGGGCGGCGTAAGGCCCGGCCGCACGGCCTGCCGCGTAGGCCTTTGCTTCCAGCTCCCGCTGGAACGCGATGGCCTGCCGGGGGTCGTTTGCAAAGTCGGTGCCGTTCACGCTCACCACCACGGCGGCGTTTGCATTTTTGCCGCTGCGGGCATGGTAGCTCATGCCGTTGGTCACCACACGGCCTTCCTCACTGGCCGAGGCCACCACCTGCCCGCCGGGGCACATGCAGAAGGTATACACGCACCGCTCCCCCACATGCTGGGACAGCTGGTATTCGCCGCGGGGCAGAGCCGGGTGGCCTGCCGCCTCGTGATACAGGCTCTTTTCGATCTCGCTCTGCAGATGCTCTGCGCGGAAGCCCACGCTGAAGGGCTTGCACTCCAGCACAAGGCCGCTGTCCATGAGCATGGCAAAGGTATCGCGGGCCGAGTGGCCCACCGCAAACACCAGTGCTTCGCAGGCAAAGGAACCATCCGTTGTGAAAATTCCGGTAATGTGTCCGTTTTTCTGTTTCAGACCGGTGAGGGCCGTGTTGAAATGCACCTCACCGCCCAGGGATTCGATCTCTTTGCGGATGGAGGTGATGACCCCCCGCAGCAGGTCGGTGCCCACATGGGGCTTCTGCTTCCAGGCGATCTCCGCCGGGGCACCGTGCTGCAAAAACACTTCCGTGACAAGGCCGCACAGCTCGTCACCGATGCGGGTGGTCAGCTTGCCGTCCGAGAAGGTGCCTGCGCCGCCCTCACCGAACTGGATGTTCGCGTTGGGGTCCAGCTCGCCGGTGGCGGAAAAGTGTTCCACCGCCTGCACCCGCTCGTCCAGCGCCGGGCCGCGCTCCAGCACGATGGGCCGGTAGCCCTGCCGGGCCAGCAGCAGCGCCGCAAACAGACCGGCAGGCCCCAGGCCGCACACCACCGGGCGGTGGGGCAGCTTCTGCGTGCCCCGTTGCACCCGGAAGTCGGTCCTGCCGTGCAGGGACACGTTGGCCGATGCCCCGGCGAAGGCGGGTTCTTCGGCTTCGTTTTTCAGGGTGACAGCCACGGTGTACACCAGCTTGGGCTGGCCGCGGCGGGCGTCCACCGACAGCTTTGCCACGCCCAGATGCTGCACCTTTGCGCGGGGGATGCGTGCCTCCCGCAGGGCCTTTTCAAATGCCTGCGGTTCCCCGGCGGAGAGCGGCAGACGGATGTTGCGAACGAGAATCATAGTACAGTGTGTTCCTTTTTATCAGTTGCTTTCAATGCGGCACTGCAGCACATAGCTGCCCAGTGCAAAGATCCTGCCGTTGGAGGGCACATACAGGCGGCAGGCGATGTTCTGCTGGCCGGTGGCCACCGAGAAGTCCTCCGCGTCGATCTCCACGACCACCTGTTCCGGGGTCAGGGTCTCCAATGCAGCCTTCGGGCCGCAGAGGGTCACGTTCATCAGCCGTTCGGTCTCCACCGTGAGCTGATAGGTGGACGGCAGATTCACCACCTGCACACAGCTGGAAGGCAGGTTCATGGTCTTGGTCTCCAGACCGGAGCAGTCAAAGCTGAGGGTAATGGTGGAAATGTTGTCCAGCAGGTAGATGTCGCTGGGCAGCTCAATGGGCAGCTCATAGACCTTGTTCCGTGTGAAGGTGGACAGGTCGATGGTGCCGATGGACAGGGTGGACAAAGCGTCGATCTTTTCCGCCGGGCCGGCCACCTTGAGCTGCTTGCGGCTGAGCTCATACACCAGCACCGACTCGTCAAAGTCGCGGGGCGCGTTGATGAAGCTCACATTCACCGGCAGGGTGGCCATCTTGTACACCTGCAAGGTCACGTCCACGCTGCTTTCTTCCAGCTCGGTGTACTCAAAGTTCACTTCCGTGCCGCCGGAGGTGTAGAACCGCAGCGGCGTTGCCAGGGTGACCGAGCTGTCCAGCTCGCCGGAGTAGGTCACCTCGGCGGTGCAGGTGGTCACCTTGTCCAGCTCACTGCTGGGGCCGGACAGAGTGACCATATCCTTGGACACCTCGGTGCTGTAGAGGATATACCCGTCCGAGATGGTCAGGTAATTGGTGGTCACGGTGACGGGAAGGGTCTTTTCCTCCACCACATCGAACATCACGTCCACCATGTTGTCGGAGCCGTCGATGGTCACGGTGACGCCATTGAGCATGCCGTTGGCCCCCCGCACCAGCAGGCGCAGGGTCTTTTGGCCGCTGTCCCGCACGCTGGACCAGTCCGGGTAGACCACAAAATCAGAGGCCGTCAAGCTGCCGATGGTGTAGCCGTCGCCGGAGATCTTCAGATTCACCGTCTTGTCCTCGGCGCTGACGATGCTCAGTCCACGGGAGGTATAAACGGAGGAATCGTAGGTATAGTCCACCGGCACATTGTAGATGGTGTTGGTGGTGCCGGGCTGCACGATGATGGTCACGATCATCCAGGCCACAATGGCACCCAGAATGGACAGTGCCAGCCGGATGCGGCGGTCGTCCAGAATACTCCGGCTGTGGCTGCCCACCGCAGGCTTTGTGCCGTTCGACTTGTTCGGTTTACTGTTCATTGCTGCTCGTCCTCCCCTTTCTGGCTGACCCACTTCATCAGGCTCTTTGCGCGGTCCTTCCAGGTGTCGGCCGTGCTCTTTTCCACCACAGGCTCCTTGGGGATCATCTCGTCGATCAGGCGGGTGTACAGGGTCTGGCGGTCAAAATGACGGATCAGCACGCCATTTTTTGCCATGGAGATGATGCCCGTCTCCTCGCTGACCACGATGGCGATGGCGTCCGAGTTTTCGGCAATGCCCAGGCAGGCACGGTGGCGGGTGCCCATGTCCTTGCCCAGATCCAGATTATTGGAAAGCGGCAGCACGCAGCCTGCGGCCTTGATGCGGCCGTTCTCAATGATGGCGGCACCGTCGTGCAGGGGGGTGCCCTCGTAGAAGATGGTGCCCAGCACTTCCAGATTCACCGCGCTGTTCACCGGGGTGCCGGTGCGCACGATCTCAGACAGGTTGGTGTGGCGTTCCAGCACGATGAGCGCACCGGTCTTGGTCTCCGAAAAGCGCTCTGCCGCGTCGCAGATGGCAATGATGGCGCTGCGCCAGGCCCCTTTCAGGCTGGGGTCGTTGTAGCGGCCTTTCACGTTGAACAGCTTTGCGGCCCACTGGTCGGTCTGGCCCATGCGCTCCAGCGCACGGCGGATCTCCGGCTGGAACAGCACCACCAGGGTGAGCAGGCCCACCTGCAGCAGCGAGTTGAGCAGCCAGGTGACCGTGCGCATGTTCAGCGTTTCGGCCACCAGATAAACCGCCATGACCAGCAGCGCGCCCTTGAACAGCTGCCCGGCGCGGGTGCGGTTGACGATGCCCAGCAGCTGGTAGATCAGGAACGCAATGATGATGATATCCAGCAGGTCAACGAGCTTGAAGGTCTGAAAATTGGCAATGATCGCATTCAGTGTCATGGACGCACACTCCTGTTACCGTGTTTCGATCAGGGCGACGGCGTGGGCGGCAATGCCCAGTCCCTCGCCGGTAAAGCCCAGATGCTCTTCCGTGGTAGCCTTGACGCTCACGGCGTCCACCGGCAGGCCGAAGGCCGCCGCCAGATTGGCCCGCATGGCCGGGATGTGCGGGGCCAGCTTAGGCCGCTGGCAGAGGATGGTTGCGTCGATGTTTTCCACCCGATAACCGTGCTCCGACAGGATGCGGGCCACATGGCGGGCCAGCTCCAGGCTGTCGGCCCCGGCATAGGCGGGGTCATTGTCCGGGAAATGCTGGCCGATATCCCCCAGCGCCGCCGCACCCAGCACGGCGTCCATCACCGCGTGGGCCAGCACATCGGCGTCCGAGTGGCCCAGCAGGCCCTTTTCAAAGGGGATCTCCACGCCGCCCAGGATCAGCTTGCGGCCTTCCACCAGGCGGTGCACGTCATAACCATGTCCAATGCGCATTCTCGTTTCCTCTTTCTGTACCGGGCGGGGCAGGTCCTCCCGCGTGGTGATCTTCAGGTTGGCGTAGTCACCCTGGGTGAGCTGCACCGAGCGGCCAGTGAGCTCGAACAGGCTGCAGTCATCGGTGACCAGCCGGGCTTTTTCGGCGTCCAGCTCCTGCAGGGCGGCCAGATACTGCGCCCGGTCAAAGCACTGGGGCGTCTGCACCGCATACAGGGTGCTGCGGTCCGGGGTGCTGTGCACAAGGCAGGCTTCCGGCACCGTTTTGCCGTCACCGGGCACGGCCTGCTTGATGGTGTCCTTGACCGGCACTGCCGGGGCGGCGGCTCCGCAGCGGGCAGCGGCTTCCAGCACCGCCGCGATGACGGCCGGGCTCACAAAGGGCCGGGCTGCGTCGTGCACAGCCACCAGCTCCCCGTGGGCTGCCAGCACGCCATTCTTGGCGCTCTCGGCGCGGGTGGCACCACCGGCCACGATCTGCACCGGCTTGGTGCAGCCAACGGCCTGCTGCTCCACGAAAGCACGGTTTTTGCCCGCCACCAGCACGATCTCGCCGATCTGCGGGCACTGGTCAAAAGCGCGGATGCTGCGGTGCAGCACCGTTTCGCCGCCCAGGTCAAAGCTGAGCTTGTCGAACCCCATCCGGGTGGAAGAACCTGCCGCCACCAGCACGGCCGAAATCGTTTTTTGCAATCTGCACACCTGCCCCTGCTGCCGCCGCGCCGGTGTTTCCGGCTGCGGCTGGCTATAATAAGTCATCTTTTATTATAGCGTATCGGCCCGCAAACTGCAACCGGTTCCGCCCAGCAAAAAAGCCCTTTTGCACCGCCGGGCAGGCGGGTGCAAAAGGGCTTTGGGACCTTATTTCAGTGCGGTTTATGCCAGGATGGGCTCAATGGCAGCAGCCAGGGCATCCTTCTGGGCCTGGGCCTCGGCCAGATCCTTGCCCAGGGTGGTGAAGTAGGTCTTGATCTTCGGCTCGGTGCCGGAGGGACGGACTACCACAGTCGCACCGTTCTCCAGTGCGTAGATCAGCACGTTGGCAGCCGGCAGGCCGGTCTCCTCGGGCTTCTTGTAGTCGGTGACCTTGACCACCTTGTGGCCGGCCAGCTCGGTGGGCGGGTTGTCGCGCAGCTTCTGCATGATGGACGCCATCTTCTCCATGCCGGTCAGGCCGGGGAATTCAAAGCTGTCCACCTTGTTCAGGTAGCGGCCGTACTCCTTGTAGATCTCTTCCAGACGCTGCTTGATGGAGGAACCGATGCTGCGGTAGTAGGCAGCCATCTCGCAGATCAGCATGGAGCCGATGACGGCGTCCTTATCGCGGACATAGGGGCCTGCCAGATAGCCGTAGCTCTCCTCGAAGCCGAAGATGAAGCGGTCCACTTCACCGGCAGCTTCCAGGTTGGCGATCTGGTCGCCGATCCACTTGAAGCCGGTCAGCACGCTGCGCATCTCCACGCCGTAGTGGGCGGCAATGGCATCGGCCAGCGGGGTGGACACGATGGACTTGACAGCCACAGGATTCTTGGGCATGGTGCCCTTCTCGATGCGGCCTGCGCAGATGTAATCCAGCAGCAGAGCGCCCATCTCATTGCCGGACACCAGCTCATAGCTGCCATCCGGGCACTTCATGGCGATGCCCACGCGGTCGGCGTCGGGGTCGGTGGCCAGCATCAGGTCGGCACCGGTCTTGGTGGCCAGATCCAGGCCCAGCTTCAGGGCATCGAAGATCTCAGGGTTGGGGTAGGAGCAGGTGGTGAAGTAGCCGTTGGGGTACTCCTGCTCGGGCACGATGGTGATATCGGTGATGCCCATGTCGTTCAGCACATGGGTGACCGGCACCAGACCGGAACCGTTCAGGGGGCTGTACACCAGCTTCAGGCCGGCGGTCTTGCACAGGCCGGGGCGCACCTGACGGGCCTCGATGGCGTCGTACAGGGCCTTCTTGCAGTCATCGCCCACAAAACGGATCAGGCCGTTTTCCACGCCCTCGGCAAAGGAGATGTACTTGGCACCGGTGAGCACATCGGTCTTCTGGATCTCGTCGTACACGATGGCGGCGGCGTCATCGGTCATCTGGCAGCCGTCCGGGCCGTAGGCCTTGTAGCCGTTGTACTTGGCCGGATTGTGGGAGGCGGTGACCATGATGCCTGCATTGCACTGATAGTAGCGGGTAGCAAAGCTCAGGGCCGGCACCGGCATCAGGGCATCATAGATGCGCACCTTGATGCCATTGGCTGCCAGAACACCGGCAGCCGTCTTGGCAAAAACGTCGCTCTTGAGGCGGCTGTCGTAGCTGATGGCGACGGTCTGGCTGCCGCCCTGGGTCTTGACCCAGTTGGCCAGGCCCTGGGTAGCCTGACGCACAACGTAGATGTTCATGCGGTTGGTACCCGCGCCCAGGACGCCGCGCAGGCCTGCGGTGCCAAACTTCAGGGCCACAGCAAAGCGATCCTTGATCTCGTCGTCGTTGCCCTCGATCTTTGCCAGTTCGGGCTTCAGATCCGCATCGTCCAGCTCCGCTGCCAGCCAGCGCTTATATTCATCCAGATACATGTTGCACACCTTACCTTTGTTATTTTTTCCCAAAAAAGGAGACAGTTTATTCAAACCTAATTATACTATAAACGCTTGTGTCCATCATGTCAATTGCATATTCTGCCACAATCTTACCGGCACAAAATCAGCAAATGCCACAAAAACAGCCGCTTTCCGGGTGGATGTCGGCCGGCTGCTGTGCTTCCGGCAGCAGCCGGTAGGGCTGGTGCACGTCCTCCAGCACCTCCAGCCACTGTTCCGGGCCGATGCTGTTCTCGCACAGATAGCGCAAAAGCTGCATCATCCGGGCAAAACTGCCCTGCGGAGCCAGCACCGTACTGCACTGTACCCGGCCCGCCTGCTCCCACCGCAGCTGGGCCAGCACGCCCCCGGGCACGGTCTGGGCACAGTACACCACCGTGTGGGCCCGCTGCAGCCCCTCCAGCTCTGAATAAGTACGGATGTACCGGCAGTATTCCTTGCCTGTCATCGTTTGTCGCTCTCCTTTCCGCTGCATTGACATCTTTCCTGCCCTTTACTATAATGAAATCGACCGGGAGATGCTGTCGAAGGCTGACGGTTCCTCCCAAATTTTTCCACCCAATTTTCGACCGTTTTCGCGCAGAAAATGCAAGCGAGGTGCACCCATGTATTCGGTAACAAAGAGCTTTGGCCTGAACGGCCTGCGCGGCTTTGCCGTGGCCGTGGAGGCCGACGTTTCGGGCGGGCTGCCCGCCTTTTCCATCGTAGGCCTGCCGGATTCCGCCGTGCGGGAAAGTGCGGACCGCGTGCGTGCCGCCATCAAGAACCTGGGCTTCAAGTTCCCGGACCGGCGCATCACGGTCAACCTGGCCCCCGCCGATGTGCGCAAGACCGGCCCGGTGTACGATTTGCCCCTGCTGCTGGCCGTGCTCACGGCCAGCGGCCAGCTGGAGGATGTGCCGGAGGACGCCGCCTTTCTGGGTGAGCTGGCGCTGGACGGCACCCTGCGCCCGGTATCCGGCGTGCTGCCCATGGCGCTGGCCGCCGCCGAAAACGGCATCCGCGCCCTGTATGTACCCGCCGAAAACGCCGCCGAGGCTGCCGAGGCCTGTGCCGACAGCATGGCCGTCTACCCGGCCCACACCGCCCGGGAGGTGGTGGACGCCCTGCGCGGCATCCGACCGCTGACCGCTGCGGCAGCCGTTCCCTTTGACCCCGCCGAGGCCTGGGCACAGGTGCCGGATTTTGCCGACGTGATGGGGCAGGCACTGGCCCGCCGGGCCATGGTCATCGCTGCGGCCGGAGGCCACAACGTGCTGCTGATGGGTGCCCCGGGTACCGGCAAATCCATGCTGGCCAAGCGCCTGCCGGGCATCCTGCCGCCTCTCACCCGGGAGGAAGCCGTGGAGACCACCAAGATCTATTCCATCGCCGGGCAGCTGCCCCAGGGCCGGGGCCTGATCACGGCACGGCCTTTCCGCAGCCCGCACCACTCGGCCAGTGCCGTCTCGCTGGCGGGCGGCGGCGCACAGTTCCGCCCCGGCGAGTGCAGTCTGGCCAACTGCGGCGTGCTGTTCCTGGACGAACTGCCGGAGTTCTCCCGCGAGAGCCTGGAGGTGCTGCGCCAGCCGCTGGAGGACGGCCAGATCACCGTGAGCCGGGCCGCAGGCAGCGCCACCTATCCCAGCCATTTCCAGCTGGTGGCCGCCATGAACCCCTGCAAATGCGGCTACTACGGCCACCCCACCCGGCAGTGCACCTGCTCGCCCAGCGCGGTGCGGCAGTACCGCAGCCGGGTGTCCGGCCCGCTGCTGGACCGCATCGACCTGTGCGTGGAGATGGACCCCATCGCCTTTGACGAGCTGCACACCGCCGCCCCCGCCGAGAGCAGTGCCGACCTGCGCAAACAGGTGCTGGCGGCGCGGGCCATCCAGGCAAAACGCTATGCGGCCCCCGGCTACGAGGGGGTGCACTGCAACGCCCAGCTCAACGCCGGGCAGGTGCGGCGCATCTGCCGCATGACCCCCGGTGCGGAACGGCTGCTCCGCGCCTCCTACGATGCACTGGGGCTTTCGGCCCGCGCCCACGACCGCATTTTGCGGGTGGCCCGCACGGTGGCCGACCTGGCCGGCAAGAGCCTGCTGGACGAGGACTCCCTGCTGGAAGCCCTGCAGTACCGCGCGCAGGAAAAAGTGGAGCTGTGAGCCTTTTTCCACCTACAAAAACACCGGCCCCTCTCCCCGGCAGCGCTGTGCTGCCAAAGGAGAAGGGCCGGTTTATTTTTGTTTGTTTTACGCCGGTGTCAGTGCCGGTTCTTGCGCAGGGCTTCCTGCAGCTCGCCCACCAGCATGGAGGTGTTCTTTTCCTGTTTGCGGATCTGGTCCGACACCAGCGACACCAGCCGCCGCTGCTTGGCGTACAGTTTGATGGTGTTGTGCACGCGGCGGTACACCACCTTGGAGTCGAAGGGGCGGTTCACATAGTCCGAAGCGCCCATCTCGTAGGCCCGGCGCACGACCGCCTCAATTTGGTGCCGACACCGTGGACATGGACCAGATCCAGCTGCACCCCACCGTGTATCAGGAGACCGGCATGCTGGTGTCCGAGAGCGTGCGTAGCATGGGCGGCATCCTGGTCAACGCCGAGGGCAAGCGCTTCTGCAACGACATGTCCACCCGTGACGCGGTTTCCAACGCCGAGCTGGAGCAGCCGGGTGCTTACGCCTACATCATCTTTGACCAGCGCATCGTGGACGACCTGAAGTCCTGCCAGAAGTACATCAGCAACGGCCTGACCGTCTCTTCCGACAGCTATGAGGGTCTGGCCAAGGAGATGGGCCTGACCGGCGACGCTGCCGCCAACTTTGTGGAGACCATGAACACCTGGAACTCCTCTGTGGCAGCCAGTGAGGACGCCGAGTTCGGCCGCAGCAACGGCATGGACGGCGACCTGTCCACCGCTCCCTACTACGCCATCAAGATCGCACCGGGCATCCACCACACCATGGGCGGCCTGAAGATCAACACCGACGCACAGGTGCTGGACACCGACGGCAGCATCATCCCCGGCCTGTATGCAGCCGGTGAGACCACCGGCGGTGTGCACGGCGGCAACCGCATCGGCGGCAATGCCGTGTGCGACTTCGTGGTGTTCGGCCGCATCGCCGGCAGCAACGCTTCCGCCTACGCTGCCGAGTAACCCCACTCTGCTCTCTTCTTCTTTCTTCTTTTTTGGATAAGCACAGCGCCCGCCTGCACCGGAACCACTCCGGAAGCAGGCGGGCGCTGTGTTGTTCAGGTTTCGCTCAGGGTCAGTTCGTGGTAGGTCCGGCCGTCCATGGTTTTCCACCGGAAGCAGCCGTTTTCCAACGTCATGTAGCTGTGGGCGCTGCCCTCCTTCGGCAGGCTCACCGAGCCGGGGTTCAGGTAGAGGCTGCCCTGCCCGAAGGGCTCCCACGCCGGGATGTGGGTGTGCCCGTGCAGCAGGATGTCGCCGGGGGCCAGCGGCGGCGGGGTCTTGGTGTTGTAGACATGGCCGTGGGTAGCGTACACCAGCCGTCTGCCCACCGGCAGCACGGCATAGTCTGCCAGCACCGGGAATTCCAGCACCATCTGGTCCACCTCGGCGTCACAGTTGCCGCGCACGCAGAGCAGGCGGTCCTTCATACCGTTGAGCAAAGGCATGACCTGCTTGGGCGCATAGCCCTCCGGCAGGTCGTTGCGGGGGCCGTGGTAGAGCAGGTCCCCCAACAGCAGCAGCCGGTCGGCCTGTTCCCGTTCAAACGCCTGCTGCATCTGGCTGGCATAGAAATACGACCCGTGCAGGTCGGACGCGATCATCCATTTCATGCGGGTTTCTCCTTTTTATAAAAGCTACAATTTTATTGTAACCCCTGCACAAAAAATGGTCAAGCCTATAAAAGTCATACTTTTGCACCCTGTCTCCTTGACAATGCCCCGGGGATGTGGTATTCTTCAGTCAATAAAAACCGTGTGGATTTTTACAGCACTATGCTACTTTTCGCCACACAATGACTTCAAAAAAGCCATTGTGTGGCTTTTTTGCGGTCTTTTTCCATTTTCGATCTGTCAGGAGCGAGAAATCAATGAACGATACCTTTATGAAAGAACGCCCCGTGCTGCCGCTGCTGTTGTCCATGGCGCTGCCCAACGTGATCTCCATGCTGGTCAACTCCCTGTACAACATCGTGGACAGCCTGTTTGTGGCGCAGATCAGCGAGGACGCCATGACCGCCCTCTCGCTGGTATACCCCATCCAGAACTTTGCCAACGCCATCGCCATCGGCTTTGGTATCGGCATCAACGCCATGATCGCCCTGTACCTGGGTGCGGGCGACCGCAAAAAGGCCGAGATCGCCGCCACCCACGGCATGGTGCTCAGCCTGCTGCACGGCGTGGTCATCACGGTGGTGAGCATTGCCATCATGCCGGGCTTTTTGCGCCGGTTCACCACCGACGAGAGCCTTGTGGCCTCCGGCATCACCTACTCCACCATCGTGTTCCTGTTTGCCACCATCAATATGGCCGCGCTGGCCTTTGAAAAAATGTTCCAGGCTGTGGGCCGCATGAAGGTGACCATGGTGGCGCTGGTGTTCGGCTGCGCGTGCAACATCCTGCTGGACCCCGTCCTGATCTTCGGCCTGGGCCCGGTGCCCGCCATGGGCATTGCCGGTGCAGCGCTGGCCACCGGCATCGGCCAGCTGCTGAGCCTGTGCGTGTACCTGTTCGTCTACCTGCGCACCGAACTGCCGGTGCGGCTGAGCCGCAGCGGCCTGCACCCGGACGTTGCACTGGACGGCAAGCTGTACGCCATCGGCGTGCCGGCCATCCTGAACCTGGCTCTGCCCTCCCTGCTGGTCACCTTCCTCAACAGCCTGCTTGCCGGGTTCTCCCAGAGCTATGTGGTCATTCTGGGCATTTACTACAAGCTGCAGACCTTTTTGTACCTGCCCGCCAACGGCATCGTGCAGGGCATGCGCCCGCTCATCGGCTACAACTACGGTGCCAGGGAGCACGCCCGCGTGAAGAAGCTGTACGAGCTCACCCTGTTCATGAGCATCGCCATCATGGCGCTGGGCACGGTCATCTGCCTGCTGGCCTCCGGGCAGCTCATCGGGCTGTTCACCTCCAACCCCGATACCATCGCCGCCGGTGCCAAGGCCCTGCGCATCATCTGCATCGGCTTTGTGGTGTCGGCAGTGTCCACCACCTCGTCCGGCGCACTGGAGGGCCTTGGCAAGGGCGTGCCGTCGCTGGTGATCTCGTTGTGCCGCTATGTGGTGTTCATCATGCCGCTGGCCGCAGTGCTGTGCGGCCGCCTTGGCCCGGACGGTGTGTGGCACGCCTTCTGGATCACCGAGGTGCTCACCGCACTGGTGGCCTACCCGGTGTACCACCGCGCGGCGGCCCGGCACTGAACCTTTCCGGCCCCTTTTGCAGCAGGCTGCCCGACCCCGGCGGCCTGCTTTTTTGTTGCATTCCCGTCGCCCTGCGGGGCGCATAAATGCAGGGATTTCATTTGACAGCTGCACAGAAATACGGTAGAATAGTTTTTATATTGCGCTGACAAAATGTGTCAGAACGCAAGACTTTACAGAGGATGTGGGACGAATTATGATCGAGACGATCACGGCCGTCAATACGGCGGTCAACAACTTTATCTGGGGCGTGCCCGCCATGGTGTGCATCATTGGTGTGGGTTTGCTTCTGAGCGTGCGCACCGGCTTTTTGCAGATCCGCAAATTCCCGTACACCATCAAAACCACCATCGGACGCATGTTCCGCAAAAAGGACGCTTCGGACGGTGCCATGACCCCCTTCCAGGCGGTGTGCACCGCACTGGCCGGCACCGTGGGCACCGGCAACATCGCCGGTGTGGCGGGCGCCATTGCCATCGGCGGCCCGGGTGCCGTGTTCTGGATGTGGTGCTCCGCGCTGCTGGGCATGTGCACCAAGTTTGCCGAGGTGACCCTGGCCGTGCATTTCCGTGAGCGCAGTGAGACCGGCGAGTGGGTGGGCGGCCCCATGTATTACATCAAGAACGGTCTGGGCAAGCGCTGGCAGTTCCTGGCATTTCTGTACTCGCTGTTCGGCGTGCTGACCGTGTTCGGCACCGGCAATGCCACCCAGGTCAACACCATCGTGGCCGCCGTGGACACCGCCCTGCTGGAATACGGTGTGGTGGGCAGCGGTTTCCTGAGCACGCTGAACCTCATCGCGGGCATCATCGTGGCCATGCTGGTGGCCATGGTGCTGCTGGGCGGCATCAAGCGCATCGGCAGCGTGAGCGAAAAGCTGGTGCCCTTCATGGCGCTGTTCTACGTCGTGCTGGCTATGGGCGTAGTAGGGCTCAACCTGCCCCGCCTGCCCTATGTGCTGGAGTCCATCGTGGCCGGTGCCTTCAACCCCGCTGCCTTCACCGGCGGCACCATCGGCAGCCTGTTCATCAGCATGCAGAAGGGCGTCTCCCGCGGCATCTTTTCCAATGAGGCCGGCCTTGGCACCGGCTCCATCGCCCATGCCTGCGCCGACACCAAAAAGCCGGTGAAGCAGGGCATGTTCGGCATCTTTGAGGTGTTTGCCGACACCATCATCATCTGCACCCTGACCGCCATGGTCATCCTGTGCAGCGGCACCCCCGTGAACTACGGCACCGCAGCCGGTGCAGAGCTGACCATCTCCGGCTTTACCACCACCTACGGCGGCTGGGCTTCCATCTTTACCGCCGTGGCGCTTTGCTGCTTTGCCTTTTCCACCATCATCGGCTGGGGTCTGTACGGCTCCCGCTTCCTGGTGTTCCTCTGCCACAGCGACAAGGTGGCAAAGCCTTTCTTTGTGGTGTACTCCTTCGTGTCCATTCTGGGCGCGACCGTGGACCTGGGCCTGCTGTGGAGCATCGCCGACACCTTCAACGGCCTGATGAGCATCCCCAACCTCATCGCATTGCTGCTGCTCTCCGGCACCGTGGTCAAGCTGACCAAGGAGTTCTTTGCCTCCGAGGGCTGAGCACCTGTTTTTCCCGATACGCAAAAGGACTGCTGCACTGAAAATTGTGCAGCAGTCCTTTTTTCGTGCGCGGCTCCGGAAAATTTTACTTTCCGGGTGTTTTTCTGCAATTTTTATTGCCGCCTGTCCGTATTTAAGGCAAACAGACCGAATTTCGTTGGCAGAATGGAGGGCCCTCTATGGCGATTTTTGAAAAGACCATCCGCAATCAGAAATTCAACACGCTTCTCCGCAAATTGGAACAGGAGATCCCGAACAGCAGCTGGTCTGCCGACCTGGAAGCGGGCAGCGATTTCAAGGAGGGCGAAGCACGGTGCAGTGTCCGCGTGTTTGAGCGGTACAGCATGGTCGGCGGCAACCGCCTGAGCCTGACACTGACCATGTTCCAGAACGGTGACAGCCCCATCCGGCTGTCCGCCATCACCGCAGGCGGCAGTCAGGCCGTGTTCTTCAAGGTGAACACCCTCGGAGAAGAATCTTTTTTGGACGATGTAAAGGACCTGCTGGAAGAAATTTTGGAGGAATAAGATGTTTTACACTGGAATTGATATGCTGTTCAGTATTCTGTTTCCCATCCTGTTCCTTGTGGTTTTGGGCATGATCCTATACACCATCATCGGAAATATCAGCACATGGAATAAAAACAACCATTCGCCGCGGCTGACCGTTCCGGCAACGGTGGTGGCAAAGCGCACGGAAGTTTCTCGCCACCATACAGACAATACGATGATGCATACGTTCACGACCTATTATGCGACCTTTCAGGTGGAAAGCGGCGACCGCATGGAACTCGAAGTAGATGGTTCGGACTACGGAATGCTTGTGGAGGGCGACATTGGAAAGCTGAGTTTTCAGGGCACCCGCTATCTCGGCTTTGAGCGTCGATAAGGCCAGACGGACTGCATTGTCAGCGTCCGCAGATGCAAAAAGAAAAGCACCGTACTTCCAACGAAGTACGGTGCTTTTTTGGTGGAGAATAGCGGGATCGAACCGCTGACCTCTTGCATGCCATGCAAGCGCTCTCCCGAACGGTATCGAAACACACCCCCAGAAAATCGTGTGTGAATGGGTATCATTTGGCGTTATATGGTCAAATACGACAGAAGTCATTGATTTTCTTTGTTTATCTGTGATACCATTCGTTATGAGTCCAATTGCATTGCTCTCTTCGCCTATGGTGGAGACTACAGCTTTCCAAAAAACACAGCGAGGTGACCATTTTTGAAACGTCGAACTTTTCTTGTCTGCACCGCTGCACTTTTTTGCGGTGCATTTCTGGCAGGGGGCTGCACTCCAAAAACTTCTCAGCCTGTCCTTCAGCAAATCGAATACTCCAATTTGGCAGATTCGGATACACAGGCTCTTCTTTCCAATCTTTTGCAGAATGCCGGCGTATCCGACCTGCGAATACAGACCTTCTTTGATCATGTGCAGAAGTTCAACAATGCTGTGGACCCGGCATGGCTCACCACAGGTTTTGAAAACGCCAAGCCTTTGGATCTGAAATACGATCCTTACTCCATGCAGGATGCATGGACAGAAAAATACGATACCTTCCCCGGCTGGAACTGTCGGATCACCGCTTGTGGGCTGTTCGGTGATTTTATCACCGTCACGGGCAAGGCAGACCTTGACTCAGCCGAGGACACCCTGTTTATGGACTATGAAACACTGGATTCTGACCCGGAATCCCTTTGCGGCGATGAACGGAAAAAGTTTGATGCGCTGTTCGCCCCGGTTAAAACTACCAATACGACCGATATTCCTACCCATTTGAAAACGATTCAGCAGGAATGGAAGAAACGCAGCCTCTCCTTTATAGAAGATGATAAGATTCGTCTCGTCTCCGTGGTCCTGCACGATCAGTTCTCTGAAACGGACAATTCTCTTATGATCGGTCATGTCGGCGTTATGCTTCCCACATCGGATGCGGTATATTTCGTCGAAAAGGTCGCTTTTCAGGAGCCGTATCGCTTATTGAAGTTCAAAAATCGAACCGAGTTGAGCGATTATCTGATGCTGAAATACGACAACTCGTGGGGACAGGATACTGCCCACACCTTTATTCTGGAAAATTCAGACCTGATGGACGGCTGGCGCATTCTTGAAGAACAGGAAAATGCAAGCTAAAAGCATCCAATTCATTGGGAGCCGTTCGGTCTGACAGATCATTCGCCCTCTGATACCAAAAGGACGCTGCAGCCTCTCGCCCAGAGGCGGCAGCGTCCTTTTTATCTCGGAATGTTTTGTTTGTAGGGGGAACTCCGGGCTTATGACAGGGTCACGATGAACGTACCGGTTTATATCGAACGGTAGATTGCAGACAGGATTACGGCTGGCTGCTCCGATAAGCTGAAACAGAAACCCGGTGACTTTCTCCATTGCGGAAAGCCACCGGGTTTTGTTATCTTACAGCCTGTTTCAGCCGCTCCAGATCATCCGCATCCGGGTGAGAAAGAGCCTTGTCGAAATTCTCGATCATTGCGTCCAGATTGGGCAGATGAAGCGGCTGCTTTTTCATATTCTCATATCGCTGGCGTACCGACATCGGCATCTTCCCCTGACACATGAAGCTGCCGATCACCGTGTTGCTGCTGTGCAGATCTTTTTGCACGGCTTTCAGGATCTTGTTAAAATATTCTTCGCTGCCGCCAAAACCAGCGGTACCGAACAAAAACACCTGCTTTCCCCGCAGCTGCTTCAAAAAGACCGAAGAACTCTCATCTGCTTTTCCCTTATCCGTCCAGAAACCCACATAAAGGGTGTCCGCTTCCATGGCGGCAGGGTTCGGGTTGCCAAAATAACAGCACTCCGTCTGCGGCAGGCAGCTGTGCAATGTGTCTGCCAGTAATTCCGTGTTGCCTGTTTTACTGCTGAATACGATTGCGTAACTCATAGCTTCTCCTTTGGAGCCGTTGGCTCTCTGATGTTATTTGGATTCTATAATATTTTCAGATGAAACGCAAGAGATTTGGGCAACTTGCGTAATGAGAATTCCAGTCTGAAGTGCGCAGCAGATTGGTCGCGCCCACACAAAACAAGCAAGATGGGAGAAAGCACAATGACTGAGAAGCGTTATCTGAAGTGGTATAATAAAGTCGGCTATGGTTCAGGCGATATTGCGGGCAACGTGCTGAATGCTCATGCAAGTTTCCGTACTTACGCTTCCCTCGAAGAATATCGGACAGGCTCCTCTTCTTTGGCGATGAAGCTGGACGGCATCTGGAAATTCGCCTATGCAAAGAACTACACCAGTGCCATCCCCGGCTTTGAAAAGACGGATTCGGTGTGCTGTTCAAGATCGACGCCGATTACGACACGGTGGAGTGGTACGGAAACGGCCCTGCGGAGACCTACTGGGACCGCCAGCATGGTGCAAAGCTGGGCATTTACCAGAACAAGGTCGCAGACAACATGGCACAATACCTTGTGCCGCAGGAGTGCGGTGTAAAGACCGCTGTGCGCTGAGCAAAGGTAGTGGACCGCAAGGGTCGCGGGCTGCTGTTTACCGCAGATGCCGCAAAGCCCATGTTCTTCTCTGCGCTGCCCTACACTCCCCATGAAATGGAAAGTGCCAAGCACCCCTACGAGCTGCCCCCGGTCTATTACACGGTCATTCGTGCTATGGGCGAGCAGATGGGCGTTGGCGGCGATGACAGCTGGGGTGCCAATGTCCACCCGGAGTATATTCCTGATATGACCAAGCCCGTGGAGTTCACCTTTACGTTCCGTGGCATCTGATGATCGCCCGCAAATGAGGTGTTCTCTGTGAAAAAAGCGAAAGATCAGCCTGAATCTGAACCAGCATCCCTTGTTGGAGAACGAATCGGAAAGATCCGCAAAGAAGGGGGGGTTATCAGCTCAACATTCCCTTCAACTTCGACCTTACGCCGTACATTGAAGGGGATGATGCAGCAGCCTGCTGAAAAAACAGGCGGCAAACATTCCTTTTTGAAAATGGTGTAAAGTCAAAAGTTGGGGGTTGTATAGGAACCGCCTGCAAAAGCCTAAAAACGGTGCAGGCGAAGCAATGCAGCCCCCAAAAAACAACTTCAGCAAAAAGAAAAGCACCGTACTTCCAACGAAGTACAGTGCTTTTTTGGTGGAGAATAGCGGGATCGAACCGCTGACCTCTTGCATGCCATGCAAGCGCTCTCCCAGCTGAGCTAATCCCCCATAAGCTGGTGTTGAGGCGTCGTGTTCCTGACGACGTGTATTATTATACCAGCAAGGTCGTACCTTGTCAACGCCTTTTTTGAATTTTTCCAGAATTATCTGTACAAATTTCCGACAGGATCATGCATCCGGATTTTGGGGTGCCGGGCTGTGCGGCTGGAACTACCGCCACACCTTTTTCGCCGTGTTCACGGAGCTGGGCGACCCGCCCGCATGGACGCGGGACCAGCTGGAAGAGCTGAACGCCCGGAACATCGAGTACAACGGCAAACAATACACCCGGTACGAGATCAACCGTGAAAGATCACAGCAACTGTACGGAGACCCGGAAACATACCTGTACATGGATCCCCTCAAAAAGAACTGAACCACGATGCACCCGCACCGTGGTTTTTTGTTGCCCATTTTCAAGCACTGTGCAAAATTTGCCCAGTGCTTTTTTCATGCCGTCTTAGCTCATTCGGGAAGAGCGCCGGTCTCCAAAACCGGAAGCGGGAGGTTCGATGCCTCCAGACGGCACCACGCAGAGGGCGGTGCGTACCCCGCCCAAGACCGAATACTGACAGCGAACAGTGTAAAAAACTGTGGTCACACAACCTGAAAGGAGTTTCCACCATGAAACGCGAAGATGTGAAGAACAAGATCCCCGGCATTACCGACGAGCAGCTGAACTGGCTCATGCAGGAGAACGGCGCGGACATCAACCGGGAGAAGTCTGCCGCCACCGCCCTGCAGACCCAGCTAAACAACGTGAATGCCCAGCTCAAGACCGCGCAGGAGGGCCTTGCCAAGTTCGACGGCAAGAAGAAGCCGGAAGAGTACGAAGCCGAGCTGGCCAAGCTGCAGGCCGACCTGAAGGCACAGGCCGACGGCTTTGCCTTCGACAACGCCCTCGACACCGCCATCCTCGGCAAGAAGGGCCGCATAGCACGACAACAGCCCCGTGGTTCCGTCCGGTTCCATGGGGCTGTTTTTGCATTTATTGGTCGATCAGAATGCGGAGTTCCTGCACCACGTCCTGCAGCGCACGGCAAATACGCTCCACTTCCGGAGAGTTATCCATAGCACCGGCAGCCTGTATGCGCTTGATGTCCTGCTGCGCCTTGGCAAGTGCTGCACAGATTTGTGTACGTTTTTCCTCGGAAATATTCATGATAATCACCATTTTATTTTAAAGTGGGTTGCAAAGTGGGTTCGAGCAAACGAAAAGCACCCGGAAACTTACGTTTCTAGGTGCTATTTTTTTTAGTGGGCGCGGGTGGATTACGCGAGCCGCGCTGCTAAAAACAGCCCGCAGGGCTGTTTTTGCGCTGTCTTTGGCGACAGCGCCGCAGCTGTTCTCATCCACCCGCTGTGTCCGCCGGAAAATTGTGCAAAACAAAAAGTTCAACGCACTTTCATACGTTGAACTTTTTTGGTGGGCGCGGGTGGATTCGAACCACCGAAGCTGAAAGCAGCAGATTTACAGTCTGTCCCCATTGGCCACTCGGGAACACGCCCATATTCTTTTGTGTCCGCCGCGCGGACTGCCTGTATATATTACCACGCGCAAAGCAGTTTGTCAACCATCTGCAACAGATTTTATCGCAATTTCTGCACCAATCTCTCCAACAAACTCGCCCCATGGAAAAACCGCCCGGAAATCAATGTTCCCGAGCGGCTTTTCTTGGAGCTGGTGACAGGAGTTGAACCTGCAACCCACTGATTACAAATCAGTTGCGCTGCCATTGCGCCACACCAGCTTATTTTATTGTTTTCCGAAGGGCGGTCTGCCGATTGATAATGCCTTCCGTCTGTGACAAATCACTGGTTTATAGGATAGCAGAAACCACGCAAATTGTCAATATCCACTCGTGTTCTCGGATGGGAAGCGTCGGGCAGCGTGAGCACTTTTTTCCTGTTCGTTCAACGGTTCGTTTCCCGGGCTGTGCAGTGGCAGCAGGCATGTTCCGGCAGGCAGAGCCATGCCGCGCCGGTGCGGGCTGCGGGCGCAGTGCCCCGCCGGCAGCGTTTTGGCCGTATCAAACCGATAAAACCGCTTGCAAGGCGGGGTTTGCAGCGCTATAATCAATTGGGATATTATGCAGAAATGCCGTCTGCTTCCCGGTGCGGAGCCTGCGGCAGCAGCCTTAACGGCGGACAAACCCAGAGGATTTCTGTGAGGAGAGTTGTTTATGTGTCAGATCAGGGTGAATCTGCGCCGATGGGCCTGCCTTCTGGCAGCGCTGGCGTGCCTGCTTGCGCTGCTGCCGCTTCCTGCACACGCAGCGGGAGCCGCGTCAAAAGTGGTGCGTGTTGGCTGGTATGAGGACGCCTACAATATCACGGGCAAGAACGGCGAGCGCAGCGGCTATGCCTACGAATACGAGCAGTCGGTCGCGGCATACACCGGCTGGACTTACGAATACGTCAAGGCCGGCTGGTCGGACCTGCTCCAGATGATGAAAAACGGCGAGATCGACCTGATGGCTGGTGTTTCCTACACCGAGGACCGTGCACAGGACATGCTGTTCAGTGAGCTGCCGATGGGCCGGGAAATCTATTATCTGTATGCCGACCTGGCCCACACGGACATTTCGGCCTCAAATCTGCGCACTCTGAACGGCAAACGCATCGCCCTGCTGAAAACCAGCGTGCAGGCCGCCCAGTTCTATCAGTGGGAGGAGGATCACGGCCTGCATCTGCAATATGTGTGGTCCAACAGCTTCGAGCAGAACAAGCAGCAGGCGCAGGACCGCGAGATCGACTGCGTCATTTCCACCGAGACGCCTGGCTGGGTGGAATACGGCATGTCTGCCATTGCCCAGACCGGCGGCTCCGACATCTACTTTGCCATCAGCAGGACCCGGCAGGACCTGAAGGAAGAGCTGGATCACGCCATGCGCAAGATGGAATTCGACAAGCCGTTTTACGCCGACGAGTTGCACAAGCGGTATCTTTCTGCCTCCTATACGCCTGTGCTGTCCCGTGAGGAACAGGACTGGGTCACGCAGCATGGAGACATCCGGATCGGTTTTTTGACCAGCGATGCCGGCATCAGTACCTATGTGCCGGAGAGCGGGCAGCTGGTGGGGGTGATCAACGACTATATCACCTTTGCATCCGACAGCATCAGCAACCAGAAGCTGGATTTTTCACTGGTCGGGTATGATTCCATGGAAGAGGAGGTCCAGGCCTTGAAAGACGGCCAGATCGACCTCATTTTCCATTTTGCCCAGAACCCCTATGTAGCGGAAGAGAACAACTTCGTTCTGTCCAACACGGTCCTGACCCTGAACATGGCGGCAGTCACGGCGCAGAATTACTTCAACGAGAACCATGCGAACACCGTTGCCCTGCTGAAGGATGACCTGCTGCTGAAGTGGTACGTTTCTTACTGCTATCCGGACTGGAACATCGTCGAGTACAATTCCCTGAAGGATGCCGAGGCAGCCGTGCGCAGCGGCGAAAACGACTGCCTGCTTGCCGAATCGGGCGAGGTCGCGAAGTACCGTGAGGACAAAAGGTTCCACAGCGTTTTCCTCACGCAGGACGGCAATGTCTCTTTTGCCGTGGCACGCGGAGCTGTCACCCTGATGTCGATCCTGAACAAGACCCTGCGCACGATCCCGGCCTCCATGCTGACGGGTGCGCTGCCCATGTACGAGGCCTCGCTGGAAAAGGTGACCGTGACCGACTTTGTAAAGGATAATTTTCTTGTCGTCTCTGTGATGCTGATCACCTTCTTCGGGATGATCCTGGCGGTCATCCTTGTCTCGCTGCGCCGGTCGCGCATCGCTGAGGCAAACGCCAAGGAAGCCGCCCGGCAGGCCCGGAAGCTGAACCAGAAATTGCAGGAAAGCCAGCGAGAGCTGCGGGCGGCCCTGCAGCAGGCGGAGAGCGCCAGCTCGGCCAAGACCACCTTCCTGAGCAACGTGTCTCACGACATCCGTACCCCGATGAACGCCATCGTGGGCCTGGCCAGCCTGATGGAAAACGACCTGCAAAACCCGGGCAAGCTGCAGGGCTACATTGACAAGTTGAAGACCGCCAGCCGGCATCTGCTGAACCTCATCAACGAGATCCTGGACATGAGCAAGATCGAAAGCGGCAAGGCCACCCTGAACATCCAGCCCTTCCGCATGGCCGAGCAGATCGCGCAGGTGGACAGCGTGATCCGCCAGCAGGCCGTGCTGCGGGACCAGCAGTTCACCGTACAGGTCCACGACCTGCTCCACGAGAATGTGGAAGGCGACGCCACCCGCCTGCGGCAGGTACTGCTCAACATCCTGTCCAATGCGGTCAAGTACACCGGCCATGGCGGCAGCATCTCGCTGAATGTGGAGGAGATCCTCCGCAGCGGCCACTATGCCCGCTACAAGTTCACCGTTACCGACAACGGCATCGGCATGAGCGAAGCGTTCCAGAAGCACATTTACGAGTCCTTCAGCCGGGCCGAGAATTCGGTGACCAACAAGGTGCAGGGCACCGGTCTGGGCATGGCCATCACCAAGAACATCGTGGACATGATGGGCGGTGTCATCACGCTGCAAAGCCAGCTGGGCAAGGGCACCCGCTTCGAGGTGGTGCTGGACTTCAAGATCTGCGAAGAAACGGTGCAGGCAGCACCCGCCGTCTGCCCTGCCCCGGCGCAGGACAGCCCGTCGCTGCACGGGATGCGCTTCCTCTGCGCCGAGGACAACGAGATCAACGCCGAGATCCTGCAGTCCCTGCTGGAGATGCAGGGCGCTTCCTGCACCATCTGCCGCGACGGTGCCGAGGTCGTGGAGAAATTCCGGACCGTGGCCCCCGGCGAGTACGACGCCATCCTGATGGACGTGCAGATGCCCGGCATGGACGGCTACGAAGCCACCCGGACGATCCGCAGCGGTGCAAACCCGCTGGGCCGGACCATTCCCATCATTGCCATGACAGCCAACGCTTTTGCCGAGGACGTCAAAAAGAGCCTGGACGTCGGCATGAACGCCCACCTGTCCAAGCCGGTGGACCTGAATGCACTGGAGCAGACCCTGCAGCGCTTCCGCTACGAACCGTCTGCGGAGCAGCCGCAATAACCGACAGCATAAAAGCCCTGCCGCTGAAAATCAAGCGGCAGGGCTTTCTGTTTGCCGTCCGGTCAGGCAAGGGCCTGCTGGATCTTTGCAAAGTCGGACAGGGTAAGGGCCTCGGGGCGGATGCGGGCGTCGAACCCGGACGCCTCAATGGCGGCAATGACCTTTTCCTTGGGCAGGTTCAGGCCGCCTGCAATGGCGTTGGCCGCAGTCTTGCGGCGCTGACCAAAGGCCGCGCGGATCAGCGCAAAGTAGCCATCCTCGTCCTCCACCTGCACGGCGGGGGTGGGGCGGATGTCCATGCGCACCACGGCGCTGGTGACCTTGGGGGCCGGGTAAAAGCTGCCCGGCGCAGCGGTGAACATCAACCTGGAGGTGGCGTAGTAGTTCACTGCACAGCTGATGGCACTGGAAGCCCGGGTGCCGGGCACGGCGGCCAAGCGGTCGGCGGCTTCCTTCTGCACCATCACGGTCAGGCTCTCGATGGGCAGGCGGTCGCCCAGCAGCTTCATGACGATGGGGCTGGTGATGTAATAGGGCAGGTTGGCGCACACGGCCACCGGCATGCCCGGAAATTCTGCTTCAATGAGGGCTTTCAGGTCCACCTTCAGCACGTCCTGCAGCACCAGCTTGAAGTTGTCCACCCCGGCCATGGTCTCGGCCAGCAGCGGCGGCAGGCGCTCGTCCACCTCAATGGACACCACCTTGGCGGCACGCTTGGCCAGCTCCTTGGTCAGCACACCGATGCCGGGGCCGATCTCGATGACGCCGTAGCGCTTGTCCACCCCACTGGCATCCACGATCTTGGTGGGGATGCCCGGATTGATGATGAAGTTCTGTCCAAAGCCCTTGGAGAGCGCAAAATCGTATTTTTCGCACAGGGCACGGATCACGGAAATGTCGGTCAGTTCGGGCATGGAGGCCATCCTTTCTCAGAAAAAGGCTGTTGCAGGGTATGCAGCAGCCTTTGGGGTCATTGGTACTATTGGCGGCAGATCACTCTCCCAGTCAATGCCTGACGGCATTGCCAGCCCCCTCGGAGATGGGGCCTTTTGGCGTGACCGGACAAGCTCCGGCAAACGATCTGCTTTGCCGCATGGAAAAGCCTCCCTCCCAGAGGGAGGTGGCGCGGCGCAAGCCGTGACGGAGGGAGTTTACTGTGCCGCAGAATCGGCCGTCGCTTCGCTCTGTGCAGTGTCTGCCGGTTCTTCCGGTGCATCCGTCTCCGGTGCAGTCTCGGCGTCAGCGGCGGTGCTGTCGGCAGCCTCCGAAGCGGCGGCGGAAGAAGCACTGTCGTTGGCACCGGCCACGGTGGTGGTGCCGCTGAGCTGCTGGGCTGCGCTCACGGCGCGCTGGACCTGCGGGTCCGTGGTCGGGGTGTAGTCCAGATAGGAGTTGGCTTCATCCGCGCTCAGGGCGCGCTCCACATCCACGCTCAGGCCCGTGCCGTCAAAGCTGGTACCGTCGCCGCAGAGCAGCTTTGCTACCGTGATGCTCACGGCGCTGCCGTCCGACAGGCGCTGCGGGCTGCTCTGGATGGTGCCCTTGCCCATGGTGGTGGTGCCCACCAGACGGGCACCGCTCATGGTGCGCAGGCTGGCGGCGAACAGCTCCGCTGCGCTGGCGGTGCTGCCATTTACCAGACACACCAGAGGCAGGGCCGTCTCGGTCTCGCTGTCGCTGCTGCCCACCACGGTGCGGTTGCCGTTTTTATCCTCGGCGTAGGCCACCGTGCCCTCCGGCACGATCAGATTGATGCAGCTGATGGCGTCATCCAGAACGCCGCCGCCGTTGTCACGCAGGTCAAACACCAGGCTGGCGGCACCATTGGCGCTCAGGGCGCGGATGGCGTAGTCCAGCTCACTGGGGGTGCTGCCGTCGAACTGACGGATCTTGATATAACCCACATCGCCCAGCATCTGATAGTCCACCGTGGTGCTGGTGTAGCCGGAGTGGGTCAGGTCTGCCGTATGGGAGGATGCCGCGCTGTCCAGCCAGGTCACGGTGACGGTGGTGCCGGCCTCGCCCTGCAGGCGGGACTGCACCGCATCCACGGTGGTCAGGCTCTTGACGTCGGTGTCGCCCACGGCGGTGATGTAGTCGCCCACCACGATGCCGGCTTCCTGGGCAGGCGAGCCGTCGTATACCTTGGTCACCTTGGCGTAGCCGGTCTGGTCCAGACCCAGCTCCACGCCGATGCCCAGGATGGTGCCGTTCTGTACATTGACCAGCTCGGTGTAGGCGGTAGCGTTGTAGTAGCGGGCGTACTTGTCGCCGGTGCCCAGCAGGTAGCCTGCGGTCAGGCGGTCGTACAGCGTGTTTTCGTCGATGGTGTAATAATCGTTGCTGCGGACGTAGCGGTCCACCTCTGCGATCTTGTTGTACATGCTCTCTTTTTCCTTGACGCTGCTCACCGTGCTGTCAAACAGACGCATGGCCACCAGCATGGTGATGGAAAAAGTGACCGTCATGGCAAGGATCACGATGGTGACCGCCATGCCGATGGAGATTTTACGGTTCATGTCAGCTTCCTCCCTGTCAGAACAGCAGCATCATGAAAATACTGCCCAGCAGCGAGAGCACAAACACCCCTGCCAGCAGCAGGCAGGCGATGCGCAGCATCCGCTTACGTTTTTGTTCGTTCATAAAAACCAGACTCCTTCACGATGGATCAATTGTGCGGGAACGGGATGTAGCCGCGTGGGTTGACGGCGTTGGCCTTGCTGCCGCCCTTCCACACCTCCAGATGCAGGTGGTTGCCGGTGGAATTGCCGGTGCTGCCCACATAGCCGATGAGCTCGCCCTGCTTGACGTACTTGCCGGCACTGGTGGCCACCGACCGCATATGGCCGTACAGGGTGCTGTAGGTGTTGCCGTCGGACATTTTGCCGTGGTAGATGATGACATAGTTGCCGTAGCCGCCGCTGGACCAGCCTGCCACCTGCACATAGCCGCTGGCGGCTGCGTAGATGGGGGTGCCGCCGCCGGCAGCCAGGTCGATGCCGGCATGCAGCTTGTTCACGCCGGACACCGGGTTCTTGCGCCAGCCGTACTCACTGGAAATGCGGCTGTAGCTCTTCAGCGGGCAGATAAAGCCGGTAAAGCTCAGCTGCGGCTGGCTGGAAGCCGCCTGCGCAATGAGTTTCTGGATCTGGCTCTTCACGGCCTCGTAGTTCAGCTCGTCCGACTCGATGGCCGCCTGTGCGGCAGCCTGGGCCTTCTTGGCATCAGCCGCCGACATCCGGGCCGCCGAGATGCTGCTGTTCAGCTCGCTCTGCTTGGACTGCATCTGGCTGTTCTGGCTGTCCAGCTCTTTCTTCTGGCTCTGCAGGTCAGCCTTCTGGCTCACCAGCTCGGCACGGTCGCTTTCCAGCGCGGTCTTGTCGGCTTCCAGCCCGGCCTTGGCGGTTTTCATGTTGTCCATAATCTCGGTGTCCTTCACCGAGATGTCCTGCATGACCTCGTTGAAGGTCAGCAGTTCATACAGGTCGTTCACCGCGCTGAGCATGGCCACGCTGCCGCCGTCCCGCAGCTCTTGCATGGCGGCCATGTGCTTTTTGAAGTCGCTCCACTGGTCCTGGATCTCCAGCTCCTTTTCCTCGATCTCCGTTTCCTTTTCGGCGATCTCGGTCTCCTTGGCGCTGATCTCCTGTTCCTTCTGGCCGATGCTGTTCTGCACCGAGGCGATCTGCCCGCTGAGCACACTGATCTGGTCCTGAATGACGCTGACGCGCTCCTTCAGTTCGCCTTCCAGCGCCTTGGCGGCAGCTTCTTTCTTTTTGGCATTGTTCAGTTCCTGCTCATGCAGCTTGATGGACTGCGACAGCTTGTTCAGCTTGTTCTGCAGGCTGGACATACTGCTGCTGCCCGTGGCCGCCGAAGCCGGGTATACCGTGGCCGTGACCAGCAGGCAGATGCAGGCCAGGCACAGGCTCACCGCACGCACCACGCGGGTGCGGGGGCTTTCCGGCCGGGCATGACGGGCTTTGTGGCCCGGTGCGTGGAGCCGGAAAGGTTTTGCGTGCATTGCTTTTTTCATGGACGTCTCCTTTCGGTCAGACATTCAGATGCTTGCGGATGGAGAACATGCTACCCAGGCCGCCCACCAGAGCGCCGCCCGCCAGGCTGTAGATCACGACGGTGGGCCAGACGTTGGCCACCGGCACCAGGGCGCGGCCCATGATCAGCTGCCACAGACCGCCCAGGGTACCGGCCGCGCTGACGGTATAGGAATAGGCGGCAAGGCTCACGCCCGCCGTCAGGGCGCCGGAGATCAGGCCCATGGCCAGGCCCTCGACCACAAAGGGCAGGGTGACCAGCGCATTGGTGGCACCCACATACTTCATGATCTCGATCTCACGCCGACGGGCAAACACGCTCAGGCGGATGGTGCTGCCCACGGTGATGATGCTGACGATCATCAGCACCAGTACAATGAGCCGCCCGCCCTTGGTGACCGCCTGCTGCACTTCCACGAACACGTTGGTCATCTCCACCGGGGCAGCCACGCTGTACACCCCGGGGATGGCCTGCATCTTTTTGCTCATGGCAGCCATCTGGCTCAGGTCCGAAATGGTGACCCGGTAGTTTGCCTTAAAGGGGTTGTCGGTCTCGAACTCGTCCCACAGGGAGGAATAGTCTTCCATATAGCCCCGGTAGATGTTCAGCACGTCCTGTTTGGACACATACTGCACCCCACTGACCCCCGGCATGGTAGAGAGCTTTTCTCCCACCTGGGTGGCGGTGGCGTCGTCGCAGTCAGGGTCCAGGTACACCACGGTCTCGTTCTGGCTGCCCAGATAGGACACCATGCTGTCCACGTTCACCTCGGCCAGGCTGGCAAAGCTGTTCAGGGTCATGCAGACACTCAGGGACGCGATGCAGGCAATGGTCATGGCCCAGTGCTTGCCCAGATTGCGCAGGCCGCGCCGGGTCAGAAAGAAAAAGGTCGAGATCCTCATACCGTCGCCGCCTCCTTTTCCTTCGTTTCATCGGTTTGCTCGTCCGGTTCGTCGTCCACCGGTTCGGTGAGATCCTTCCAGGCGTTCAGCTCGGCAGAGCGGGCCGCAATGGCCTCCGGGTCTGCCGGGATATCCGAGATGATGCGGCCATTTTTCAGGGTGACCACCCGCTGATGGAAGCGGTGCACCAGCTCGTGCTCATGGGTGACCACCAGCACGGTGATGCCCGTCTGGCTCACCCGCTCCAGCAGCTCCATCATTTCCAGGCTCAGCTCCGGGTCGATGTTGCCGGTGGGCTCGTCGGCGATCACCAGTTTGGGGCTGTGGGCCAGGGCCCGGGCCACGGCCACGCGCTGCTGCTCACCACCGGACAGGGTGTCCGGGTAGACCTTGGCCTTATCCTCCAGATGCACCAGCTCCAGCATGTATTCCACCCGCTCCCGGATGACGCTGCGCTTGACGTTGGTCACATGCATGGCAAAGGCGATGTTCTCGTACACCGTCATGGAAGGGATGAGGCGGAAGTCCTGGAAGATGATGCCCATCTGACGGCGCAGGTAGGGCACCTTGCGGCGGCGCAGGTGGGCAACGTCCTTGCCCAGCACCGTCACCTTGCCGGAGGTGGGCAGCTCCTCGCGCAGGATGAGCTTGAGCAGCGTGGATTTGCCGGCACCGGAATGGCCCAGCAGAAAGACGAATTCGCCGTCGTCCACATGGAGGTTGATGTCCTCCAGGGCCAGGCGTCCGCCCTTTTTGTACTCTTTGGAGACGTGTTCAAAATCAATCATGGAACGCTTTTACTCCTGACATCAAAGTTTTTTGATGGTCAAGACCCCTGCAGCCTGTTCTGCCTGCAAGGGGTCATTTCCACAGGCAAAAAGAACCGGCCAGCATCGGGGTCGAGCGGCCGGTTCCAGTGCCGGACAGGGAACCCTGTGCGGCGGTTGCATCAATATTTGGCCGGGTTGTTGGACAGGTACTTCTTGACCATCAGCGCTACCTTAAAGACGATAGCGTCGTCGAACTCACGCAGGTCCAAGCCGGTCAGCTTTTTGATCTTTTCCAGACGATACACCAGCGTGTTGCGGTGCACGAACAGACCGCGGCTGGTTTCCGAAACGTTCAGGTTGTTCTCAAAGAAGCGCTGGATGGTGAACAGGGTCTCCTGATCCAGGCTCTCGATGCTGCCCTGCTTGAACACCTCGCGCAGGAACATCTCGCACACGGTGGTGGGCAGCTGGTAGATCAGGCGGGCGATGCCGAGGTTGTCGTAGCGGATGATCTGCTTCTCGGTGTCGAACACCTTGCTCACTTCCATGGCGATCTGGGCCTCCTTGAAGGAGGTGGCCAGATCCTTCACGTTGGAGATGGGGGTGCCGATGCCGACCACGGCCTTGATGTAATGCTCGCCGGACAGGGTATCCACGATGCTGGCGGCCAGCTTTTCCATGTCGGTGCGGTCGATGCCCTTGCGGATCTCCTTGACCAGCACGGTATCCGTCTCGCTGATGTTGAACACAAAGTCCTTCTGCTTGTCCGGGAACAGGCTGCTGACCACATCATAAGCCGAGATGTCGCCGCCGGAAGTCACGCGCACGATGAACACCACGCGGGAAACGTCGGTGGCAAAGTGCAGCTCGCGGGCCTTGGCGTAGATATCGCCGGGCAGGATGTTGTCCAGCACCACGTTCTTGATGAAGTTGGACTTGTCGAACTTTTCGTCATGATACTGCTTGATGCTCTGCAGGCTGATGGACAGCACGGCGGCAAACTGGCCGGCCGTCTCGTCGGCACCTTCCACGAACACCGCGTAATCGTTGTGCTTTGCGCTGGAGAACTGCTGGTAGGTGTAACCATCGCGCACAAAGCGGTCCCCTGCGGTCAGGCGCTCCGCCACAAAGCCGTCGCGCACTTCCCCGATCAGGTTCAGTTCCGAGCAGGAAATGACAGCGCCGGTCTCATCCACCACGCCGACCACCCGGTTGATCGCATCTTTCATCTGGTAGATCACGCTTTGAAATACTCTATTGGCCATACTGGTTACCCCTTTTCCTCGTTTGTGCAAACCGCAGCGGCAGCGACTGTGATTTTTACCAATTTCGCTGCATTACAATCTATATTTTACACAAAAGAATTTACTTTTGCAACATATTTCAACAAAAAAGATAATTCTTTCTTGTTGAAATTATCTTTCGGGGCGTTTGCAGGCCAAAAAAGTGCTTTTTTGCGTGGTTCTTGGCACTATTTTAGCTTTAAAATGTGATGTTTTTTTGAAATCCGGGTGAAAAGCGGCCCTCATCCTCTGGTAATTTCTGCCACCTCATCGTCCGAAAGTTCCCGCCACTGGCCCGGCGCAAGGTTCTCGTCCAGTGCAAGCCCGCCGATGGCGTCCCGGTGCAGGCCGTTCACCCCGGCCCCGTACACGCCGAACATCCGTTTGATCTGGTGGTACACCCCCTGCTTCAGCACCACCCGCACGGTCAGGCCGTCCGGAGAAAGGGCGGTCACCTCGGCCGGGGACAGGGCCGTGCCGTCGGCCAGCGTGACCCCCGCGGCAAAGCCGGTGCGCATCTCCTCGGTGAGGGGGGTGTCCAGCGTGACGGTATAGGTCTTGGAGACATGGCGCTTCGGGGCAAGGATATCATGGGCAAATCCGCCGTCATCGGTCAGCAGCACAAAGCCGGTGCTGGTCTTGTCCAGACGGCCCGCCGGGAACAGCTCCCGCCGGGGGTAGGCATCCCCCACCAGGTCCACCACCGTGGTGTCCCGCTTATCGGTGGATGCGCTCACCACGCCTTCCGGCTTATTGAGCATGAGATAGACGAACTGCCGGTAGTTCAGGGCCTTGCCGTCCACGGCCACGGTGTCGGTTTCTTTGAGCTGGGTGTCCCCTTTTTTGCAGACGGCACCGTTCACCTGCACCCGGCCCTTGGCCAGCAGAGCCTTTGCCTCGCTGCGGGTGCACTGGGCCGTCTCGGCCAGATATTTATCCAATCGCATCTGCGGTACTCCTTTTTATGTTCTGCTACCAGTGTAGCATGGCAGACAAAATCGTGCAAGGCGCAAACGCAAAAAGGAGAAGCCCGTGGGCTTCTCCTTTTTGCAATTTATACTGTCATCAGACGCTCAGGGATGCGTGCTGCTCCACAGCGTCGGGGTTGGCGTCAAAGATGGGCTGCAGCACATTGGCCACAAACTCCTCCACCTGCTGGGGTGCACGGCCCACAAAGTTCTCCGGCACCAGGCCCGCCACGATCTCCTCCTTGGTCAGGCCAAAGGCGGGGTCGGCAGCAATGCGGTCCACCATGTCGTTGGGCAGGCCTTCTTCCTTGACCTGCTTGCCGGCAGCAATGGCGTGCTGGCGCAGGCGCTCGTGCAGCTCCTGACGGTTGCCGCCCTTTTCCACGGCCTGCATCATGATGTTCTCGCTGGCCATGAAGGGCAGCTCAGCCATCAGGCGGCTGCGCACCACCTTGGGGTACACCACGATGCCGTCGGTGACGTTGAGCATGATGTTCAGGATGGCGTCGGTGGCCAGGAAGCCCTCGGCCATGGCCACGCGCTTGTTGGCGCTGTCGTCCAGGGTGCGCTCGAACCACTGGGTGCCGGTGGTGAAGCTGGGGTTCAGCACGTCCACCATCAGGTAACGGCTCAGGGCGCAGATACGCTCGCAGCGCATGGGGTTGCGCTTGTAGGGCATGGCGGAAGAGCCGATCTGGTTCTTTTCAAAGGGCTCTTCCATCTCCTTAAAGTTGGCCAGCAGGCGCAGGTCGGTGGCAAACTTCATGCAGCTCTGGCCGATGCCGGCCAGTGCGTTGAGCACCAAGGCGTCCACCTTGCGGCTGTAGGTCTGGCCGGACACCGGGATGACGGCCTTGGGGTCAAAGCCCATCTCCTCAGCAATGGAAGCGTCCACCGCGCGGATCTTGTCGGCATCGCCCTTGAACAGCTCCATGAAGGATGCCTGGGTGCCGGTGGTACCCTTGACGCCGCGCAGCTGCAGAGTAGCCAGACGGTGGTCGATCTCCTGCAGGTCCATCACCAGCTCGTTGGCCCACAGGGTGGCACGCTTGCCCACGGTGGTGGGCTGGGCAGGCTGGCAGTGGGTGTAGGCCATGCAGGGCATGTCCTTGTATTCCTCGGCAAAGCGGGCCAGCTTTGCCAGCACGCCGATGAGCTTTTTGCGCACCAGCTCCAGGCCCTGCCGCATGACGATGATGTCGGTGTTGTCGCCCACATAGCAGCTGGTGGCACCCAGATGGATGATGCCGGCTGCCTTGGGGCACTGCTGGCCGTAGGCATAAACGTGGCTCATCACGTCGTGGCGCACCAGCTTTTCGCGCTCAATGGCCACTTCGTAATTGATGTCGTCCACATGGGCTTCCAGCTCGGCCACCATGTCGGGGGTGATGTTGGTCAGGCCCTGGTTCATCTCGGCCCGTGCCAGTGCCACCCACAGGCGGCGCCAGGTGCGGAACTTGTTGTCATCGGAGAAGATGTACTGCATCTCGTCCGAGGCATACCGGGTGGAAAACGGGCTGATATAACGGTCATGCTGAGACATTGGTTGTTTCCTCCTGATGGTTTTTTATTATTGTACCATCAAACCTTGAAATAGTCCACGCCGCCCTCAAAGATCGGCTGGTACTTGTCGCCGGTGACGTTCTTGTACAGATACTCGCCGCTGCGCTCCGAGTGGCCCATCTTGCCGAACACACGGCCGTCCGGGCTGGTGATGCCCTCGATGGCCAGCACCGAACCGTTGGGATTGCAGCGCTGATCCATGGTGGGCGTGCCGGTCAGGTCCACATACTGAGTGGCCACCTGACCGTTCTTGATCAGGGTGTCCAGCACCTCCTGCGGAGCCACGAAACGGCCTTCGCCGTGGCTGATGGCCACAGTGTGCTCGTCGCCCACGGCGCACTTGCTCAGCCAGGGGCTGCCGGTGGAGGCGATGCGGGTACGCACCAGCATGCTCTGGTGGCGGCCGATGGTGTTGAAGGTCAGGGTGGGGTCATAGGCCGTGATGGGGCGGATATCGCCGTAAGGCACCAGACCCAGCTTGATCAGGGCCTGGAAGCCGTTGCAGATGCCCAGCATCAGGCCGTCGCGCTGCTGCAGCAGACGGCGCACTGCCTCGGTGACCGCCGGGCTGCGGAAGAAGGAGGCGATGAACTTGGCGCTGCCGTCCGGCTCGTCGCCGCCGGAGAAGCCGCCGGGCAGCATCACGATCTGGCTGTTGTCGATGGCCTTGACCAGTGCTTCGCAGCTGGCCGTGACGTCGGCGGGGGTCAGGTTGCGGATGACCAGGATCTCCGGGTCGGCACCGGCACGGGCAAAGGCCTTTGCGGTGTCATACTCACAGTTGGTGCCGGGGAACACCGGGATGATGACCTTGGGCTTTGCCACACCGATCTTGGGTGCGGCGGGGGCGGTCAGGCTGCCGGTGATGGGCTCCACGGTGGGGCCTGCCTTGCGGTAGGGGTACACCGGCTCCAGCTTGGCCTCCCAGATCTCCTGCAGCTGTGCCATATCCAGCGTTTCGCCGCAGGCCTCGAAGGTGTATTCCTTGGTGGTCTCGCCCAGGATCTCACCGGCGGGTGCGTCGGACACCATTTCCAGCACGATGGAGCCGTACATGGGCTCGAACATCTGGTGGGTGGTCAGGTCTGCCCGCATCTTGAAACCGATGTGGTTGCCCAGACCCATCTTGAACAGGGCCTCGGCAATGCCGCCGTAGCCCACGGAGCAGGCAGAGGCCACCATGCCCTCCTCGATCATGTCCTCCACGACCTTGTAGTTGGCCTTCAGGGAGAAGAAGTTGGGGCAGCCGGTCTCCGGGTCGGTGATGGGACGGATGAGCACCACGGTGCTCTCGGGCTTCTTGAACTCGGTGGAGACCACCTTGTTTGCCTTGCCGATGGCAGTGGCGAAGGACACCAGCGTGGGAGGCACATCCAGCTTCTCAAAGGAGCCGGACATGCTGTCCTTGCCGCCGATGGAGGCGATGCCCAGGCCCATCTGGGCATCCAGTGCGCCCAGCAGGGCGGCCAGCGGCTTGCCCCAGCGCTCCGGGGCGGTGCCCAGGCGCTCGAAGTATTCCTGGAAGGTGAGGTAAGCGTCCTCATAGCGGAAGCCGGTGGCCACCAGCTTGGTCACGCTTTCCACCACGGCCAGACGGGCGCCCTTGTACTGGTCGGCGCTCATCAGGTAGGGGTTGAAGCCCCAGGCCATGCCGGAGCAGGTGCTGGTCTCGCCGTCCACCGGCAGCTTTGCCACCATGGCGTTCTGGGGGGTGAGCTGGTAGGCACCGCCGAAGGGCATCAGCACGGTAGCAGCACCGATGGTGGAGTCGAACCGCTCGGAAAGGCCCTTCTTGCTGCAGACGTTCAGGTCGCCCACCATGTTCTTCATCTTCTGGCTGAAGGTCAGGCCGGCCCACTGGGGCTGCCAGACGCTGCCCTTTTCCACATGGACGTTCTGGTGCTTCTCGGCACCGTTGGAGTTCAAAAACTCGCGGCTGATGTTCACGATGGACACACCGTTCCACACCATGTTCAGGCGCTTTTCCTCGGTGACCTTGGCCACGGGGGTAGCCTCGAGGTTCTCTTCATTGGCGATGGCGATGAATTTGTCCACGTCCTCCGGGGCAAGCGCCACAGCCATGCGCTCCTGGCTCTCGCTGATGGCCAGCTCCGTGCCGTCCAGACCATCGTACTTCTTGGTGACCTTGTTCAGGTCGATGTACAGACCGTCGGCCAGCTCGCCGATGGCCACAGAAACGCCGCCTGCGCCAAAGTCGTTGCAGCGCTTGATCATCTTGCAGGCGTCCTCCCGGCGGAACAGACGCTGCAGTTTGCGCTCGATGGGGGCATTGCCCTTCTGCACCTCGGCACCGCAGTGCTCCAGGCTGTCCAGCTTGTGGGCCTTGGAGGAACCGGTGGCACCGCCCACGCCGTCGCGGCCGGTGCGGCCGCCCAGCAGCACGATCACATCCCCGGGAGCCGGGCACTCGCGGCGCACATGGGAAGCCGGAGTGGCACCCACCACCGCACCGATCTCCATGCGCTTTGCCACATAGCCGGGGTGGTAGATCTCATCCACCTGACCGGTAGCCAGACCGATCTGGTTGCCGTAGGAGGAATAACCGGCGGCGGCGGTGGTCACCAGCTTGCGCTGGGGCAGCTTGCCGGGCAAAGTCTCGCTCACGGGTACCAGCGGGTCACCGGCACCGGTCACACGCATGGCCTGATAGACGTAGCTGCGGCCGGACAGCGGGTCACGGATGGCACCGCCGATGCAGGTGGCTGCGCCGCCGAAGGGCTCGATCTCGGTGGGGTGGTTGTGGGTCTCGTTCTTGAACAGGAACAGCCAGTCCTCGTCCTTGCCGTTCACGTCGCACTTGATCTTCACCGTGCAGGCGTTGATCTCCTCAGACTCGTCCAGGTTCTTCAGGATGCCCTGCTTCTTCAGCTCCTTGGCACCGATGGTAGCCAGATCCATCATGCAGCGGGGCTTGCCCTCGCGGCCCAGATCCTTGCGCATGGCCATGTAGCGGTCAAAGGCAGCCTGCACCACTTCGTCGTCGATCTGCACATCGTCCAGAATGGTGCCGAAGGTGGTGTGGCGGCAGTGATCGGACCAGTAGGTGTCGATCATCTTGATCTCGGTGATGGTGGGGTCGCGCTGCTCGGAGCGGAAATACTCCTGGCAGAACTTGATGTCGCCCAGATCCATGGCCAGGCCGTTCTCGTCGATGAACTTCTTCAGGCCCTCTTCGTCCAGCTGGTTGAAGCCGTCCAGCACCGCCACAGCGGTGGGCACGGGGTACTCCATTTTCAGGGTAGCCTTCTTGTCCAGCGAAGCCTCACGGGCCTCCACCGGGTTGATGACATATTTTTTGATCTCGGCCAGCTGCTCGTCGGTCAGGGCACCTTCCAGCAGGTAGACGCGGGCAGAGCGCACCAGCGGGCGCTCGCCCTGGCTGATGAGCTGGATGCACTCGGCGGCGGAATCGGCACGCTGGTCGAACTGGCCGGGCAGGTACTCCACGGCAAATGCCGTGCCCTCGTGCTCCGGCAGCTGGGCATAGGTGTTGTCCACCGGCGGCTCGCTGAACACGGTGCTGACGCACTGGTGGAACAGCACCTCATCGATGCCCTCCACGTCGTAGCGGTTGAGCAGGCGCAGGCCGGTGAGCGACCGGATGCCCAGCAGGCCGGTGAGCTCGTTCTTCAGGCCGTTTGCCTCGACGTCAAAGCCGGGCTTTTTTTCCACATAAATACGATAGACCATGGGTAAGTTCCCCCTTAATCATTTTTACTGCTTTTCTGCCAGTGCCTTCAGCGCACGCAGGCCGATGTCGCTGCGCTTGTGCAGCTTGTCGAAATGGATCTTCTCGGCTGCCTCATAGGCGTGGCTCAGGGCGTTGGTCAGGCGCGGGCCGGTGGCGGTCACGCCCAGCACACGGCCGCCGTTGGTCACAAGCGTGCCGTCCTCGGTGAGGGCCGTACCGGAGTGGTAGACCGTCACATTCTCTTCGTCCGGCAGCTGACCGTCCACCAGGCCGGAGATGGGCTTGCCCTTCTCGTAGGCCACCGGGTAGCCGCCGGAGGCCAGAATGACGCAGGCGGCTGCGCCGTCCGAGAACTTCACGTCCTCGTCGGCCAGGGTGCCGTTGGTGCAGGCCTCCATGATGTGCAGCAGGTCGCCCTCCAGCAGGGGCAGCACCACCTGGGTCTCGGGGTCGCCGAAACGGCAGTTGTACTCGATGACCTTGGGGCCGTCCGGGGTGAGCATCAGGCCGAAGTACAGGCAGCCCTTGAAGGGGCAGCCCTCGGCGTTCATGGCATGGATGGTGGGCAGGAAGATCTTTTCCATGCACTCGGCGGCGATCTCCGGGGTGTAGTAGGGGTTCGGGGCAACGGTGCCCATGCCGCCGGTGTTCAGGCCGGTGTCGTGGTCGTTGGCACGCTTGTGGTCCATGGACGACACCATGGGCTTGACCACCTTGCCGTCGGTAAAGCTCAGCACGCTGACCTCCGGGCCGGTGAGGAACTCTTCCACCACCACATGGTTGCCGGATGCGCCGAACTTCTTGTCCAGCATGATCTCCTTGACACCGTCGGCGGCCTGCTGCTCGTTCTCGCAGATCAGCACGCCCTTGCCCAGAGCCAGGCCGTCGGCCTTGATGACCACCGGGTACTTGCCCTCGGCCTTGATGTACGCCATGACCTTGGCCGGGTCATCAAACGTCTCATACTTCGCGGTGGGGATGCCGTATTTCTTCATCAGGTCCTTGGAGAACACCTTGGAGGCCTCGATGCGGGCAGCGGCCTTGTCCGGGCCAAAGGCCGGGATGCCAACCTTTGCCAGCTCGTCCACCATGCCCAGGGCCAGCGGGTCATCCTGGGCCACCACGACGTAGTCAAACTTTTCCTCAACGGCAAAGCCCACCATGGTCTCCACATCGGTGGCCTTGATGTTCTTGCACTTGGCGTCGTAGCGGATGCCGCCGTTGCCGGGGGCACACCAGATCTCGCCGCAGTCGGGGCTCTTTTTCAGGGCCTTGATGATGGCGTGCTCGCGGCCGCCGCCGCCAACCACCAGAATTTTTTTGCTCATTTTTACACCTTCTCTTAGTGATGGAACAGCCGCAGGCCGCAGAAGGCCATGGCGATGCCGTACTTGTTGCAGGTATCAATGACCTGCTGGTCACGGATGGAACCGCCGGGCTGCACGATGGCGGTCACGCCGGAGCGGCGGGCACGCTCGATGTTGTCGCCGAAGGGGAAGAAGGCATCCGAGCCCAGGCACACGCCGGTGACCTTGCTCAGGTATTCCTTCTTTTCCTCGGCGGTCAGCGGGGCGGGCTGCTCGGTGAAGGTCTCGGCCCAGACATCGTCGCCGATGACGTCCTCCGGGGTGTCGCCGATGTAAACATCAATGGCGTTGTCGCGGTTGGGCTTTGCGATATCATCACGGAAGGGCAGGTTCAGTACCTTGTCCATGTGGCGCAGCTGCCAGTTGTCAGCCTTCTGGCCTGCCAGACGGGTGCAGTGGATGCGGCTCTGCTGGCCGGCACCCACACCGATGGTCTGGCCGCCGGCGGTGTAGCACACGCTGTTGGACTGGGTGTACTTGAGGGTGATGAGGGCAATGACCAGGTCCCGCTTCTGCTCCTCGGTCACGTCCTTGTTCTCGGTGACCCAGTTGTTCAGCATGGTGTCGGCGTTGATGACCAGTTCGTTGCGGCCCTGCTCAAAGGTGATGCCGTACACCTGCTTGTGCTCGATGGGTGCGGGCTGGTAGGCGGGGTCGATGGCCACCACGTTGTAGTTGCCCTTCTTCTTGCCGGACAGGATCGCCAGTGCTTCCGGCTCGTAGCCCGGTGCGATGATGCCGTCGGACACCTCGTGCTGGATCAGCTTTGCGGTGGGCACGTCGCACACATCCGACAAGGCGATCCAGTCGCCGAAGGAGGACATGCGGTCGGCACCGCGGGCGCGGGCGTAGGCGCAGGCCAGCGGGGACAGCTCTGCATCCGGGGCAATGTGGTACATCTTGCGCTCCACCTCGGTGAGAGGCAGGCCCAGGGCAGCACCTGCCGGGGACACATGCTTGAAGGAAGCCGCTGCGGGCAGGCCGCAGGCCGCCTTCAGCTCCTTGACCAGCTGGATGGAGTTGAGGGCATCCAGAAAATTGATGTAGCCGGGCTTGCCGTTCAGAACAGTAACGGGCAGGTCAGAGCCATCTTCCATGTAAATGCGGCTGGGCTTCTGGTTGGGGTTGCAGCCGTACTTCAGTGCGAGTTCATTCATTGGTGCATCCTCCTTGGTTCCTCTATGGTGTACTCTTATTCTTCTTCCGCGTCAAGCTTTTTGAGCAGTTCCAGCTCTTCGGGCAGCAGCTCCGGCTCTTCGGGGTCGTCCAGATCGCTGCACACGGCGTCGTATTTGTTGAAGATCATGTCGCCGCTCTCGCCGCTCTCCAGGTCGATGACCCGGGCGAACAGGCTCACCTTGTTGTCGGCGTTCAGGCTGCTCCACAGGCCGTGGGCAAAGTCGCCGATGGTGCGGGGGCAGGCAAAGCGCAGCGGCTCACCCTCGAAGCTGGGGATGGGGCTGCCATTGTGCTTGTAGGTGCTGATGAAGTGGCCCTCTCCGGCCACGGGCTGGGGGTAATCAAAGAAATAGCGCTGCACGCTGTCGCCGTTGCCGTCGGCAGACTTGAGGATGCTCATCTGGTAGCTGCCGTCCGCATACACCACCGCAGAGATGCGGGGGGTGTAGTTGGGGCCGTCCGGCTCAAAGGTGCGGGTGCGCAGTGCATCGGCAAAGCTCTTGCCCTGGCTCATCAGGTCATAGATGGTATCGGTCTGGTCGCCGTTGGTCACGATGTGGGTACGGCCCAGCGTCAGCACCGGGTTATAGATGATCAGGCTGGGGTCCTCCAGCTTGGCAGGGTCGGCTGCCATGGTGCAGATGCCGCCGCGCTCCGGCACAGGGTCGAACACGCGGTTGCGGCTGTTCTCGCTGCGGCCCATGATGAAGTAGCCGATGAACATCTGTCGGCCGTCCGGGGCCTTTGCCACCGCAATGCCGCGGCCAGGGTATTCGTTGGAGGCCAGATATTCGTTCAGGTCGATCTTTTCCATTGTTGTTCTCCTATTTCTAAACCCTCTCAGGCTCGCATTCGCTCGCCAGCTGTTCCCCTTTTTGGCTTCGCCATCTTCCCCCGATTGGGGGAAGTCTGTCCACTCAGGGGGAGCTTTTATGCATTTTCCCTTACGCTTCGTAAAACCTCCTCATCTCGGGGGAGGTGGCACGCCGTCAGGCGTGACGGAGAGGGTTCTCCTCACTCGATCTCTCCGCTGCACACCATGGCGACCGCCTTGGGCAGCAGTTTCCACTCGGCCTGCTCCATCACACGCCTCTGCAGCACCTCCGGGGTGTCGCCGGGCAGGATGTCCACGGCCTTCTGCAGCAGGATGGGCCCGCCGTCGCATTCTTCGTTCACAAAGTGGACGGTGGCACCGGTCACCTTGCAGCCACGGGCAAGGGCCGCTTCATGGGGGCGCAGGCCGTACATGCCCGGCCCGCAGAAGGACGGGATGAGCGCCGGGTGCACGTTCAGGATGCGGCGCGGATAGGCCGCGATGACGCTGGGTCCCAGCACCGACAGAAAGCCTGCCAGCACCACAAGGTCGATGTTGTGTGCTTTCAGCGTGCCCAGCAGGGCCGCGTCAAACTCTTCGCTGTTGTCGTAGTCCCTGCGGCGCACCACGCAGCTCTCCACACCGGCCTTTGCGGCACGTTCCAGCGCATAGACGCCGGGCTTGGAGGCCACCACCAGCGTAATTTTACCATTGGGGTTCTCGCCGCGGGCCTCACTGTCCAGCAGGGCCTGCAGGTTGGTGCCGCCGCCGGAAACTAACACTGCAATGTTCAGCACAGCTCCACACCCTCGCCTTCTGCGATGACGCCCAGATGGTAAGCCTCCGGCTCACCGTTGGCATGCAGGATCTCCAGCGCCTTGTCGGCCTGCTCGGCGGGCACGGTGAGCACCATGCCCACGCCCATGTTGAAGGTGTTGAACATATCGTGCTCGGAGATGCCTCCCTCCTTCTGCATCAGGTGGAACAGTGCCGGGGTGCGGACGTCCGCCTTGTGGATGCGGGCGCAGCAGCCCTTCTTCAGGCTGCGGGGAATGTTCTCGTAGAAGCCGCCGCCGGTGATGTGGGAAATGCCCTTCACGTCCACTTCCTCCAGCACCTTGAGCACCGGCTTAACGTAAATTTTAGTGGGAGCCAGCAGGGCCTCGCCCAGGCTCTTGCCGCCCAGCTCGGCGGGCGTGGTGTGCAGCACGTCGGGGTTGCCGTCGATGTCAAAGATCTTGCGCACCAGCGAGAAGCCGTTGGAGTGCACACCGGTGGAAGGCAGAGCGATGATCACATCGCCGGGCTTCATGGTGTCATTGCTCAGGATCTTTTCCTTGTCCACGACGCCCACAGTAAAACCGGCCAGATCGTACTCGTTCTCCGGCATCATGCCCGGGTGCTCGGCCGTCTCGCCGCCCACCAGAGAGCAGTCGGCCTGCACGCAGCCCTCGGCCACGCCCTTGACGATCTCGGCGATCTTTTCCGGGATGTTGCGGCCGCAGGCGATGTAGTCCAGGAACACCAGCGGCTTTGCACCGGCGCAGATGACGTCGTTGACGCACATGGCCACACAGTCGATGCCGATGGTGTCGTGCTTGTCCATGATCATGGCGATCTTCAGCTTGGTGCCCACGCCGTCGGTGCCGGAGATCAGCACCGGGTGCTTGTAGCCGGTGCAGTCCAGTTCAAACAGGCCGCCAAAGCCGCCCAGCCCGCCGATGCAGTGCTCGTTCATGGTGCGGGCCACATACTGCTTCATCAGTTCGACCGAACGGTAACCGGCGGTGATGTCCACGCCTGCTGCGGCGTAGCTTTCCGAATAGCTCTTTTCCATGGTGTTACTCTCCTAACTTTTTCTCGTCCTTGGGGCGGTCGTTCAGGTGGCGTTCGTGGATATCGGTGGAAAGCACCTCGTCCGGCTTCACGGCATATTCGCCGGTGAAGCAGGCGGTGCAGAACCCACAGTTTGCGTTTTTGGCCAGCTGCACCACATGCTCGGTGGACAGGTAGCCCAGGGTGTCGGCCCCGATGATCTCATTGATCTGGTCCACCGTGCGTCCGGTGGCCACCAGCAGTTTCTGGTCGGGGATGTCGGTGCCGAAGTAGCAGGGATATTTGAACGGCGGTGCCGACACCATGAAGTGTACCTCGGTGGCACCGGCGTCCCGCAGCAGCTTGATGATGCGGGCAGAGGTGGTACCGCGCACGATGGAGTCATCCACCAGCACCACGCGCTTGCCCTTGACCGTGCTGGAGATCGCGTTCAGCTTGATGCGCACGCTGTTCTCACGCTGCTTCTGGCTGCCCTGAATGAAGGTGCGGCCGATGTACTTATTCTTAATGAAGCCGATGCCGTAGGGGATGCCGCTCTCCTGGGAGTAGCCCAGGGCGGCGTCCAGGCCGGAGTCCGGCACGCCGATGACCACATCGGCATCCACCGGGTGTTCCTGTGCCAGGAACCGGCCGGCCTGCTTGCGGGCCTCGTGCACCGAGCTGCCCTCGATGATGCTGTCCGGGCGGGCAAAGTAGATGAACTCGAACACGCACATCTGGGTGTCCGGGCGGCCCACATGGTCGGTGATGCTGCGCAGCTCACCGGTCTTGGCGTCGGCCACCACGATCTCGCCGGGTTTCACGTCCCGCAGCAGGGTGGCACCCACAGCGTCCAGGGCACAGCTCTCGCTGGCAAAGACATAGCCGCCGCCGGGCAGCGTGCCGATGCACAGGGGCCGGTAGCCGCGGGGGTCGCGCACCGCGATGAGCTTGGTGGCGGACATGATCACCAGACTGTACGCGCCTTCCAGCACGTCCATGGTCTTGCTGATGGCCGTCTCGATGCTGCCCATGCGCAGGCGGTTGCGGGTGATGAGGTAGCAGATGACCTCGGTGTCCGAGGAGCCATGGAAGATGGCACCCTCGTTTTCCAGCTGACGTCGCAGCTCAATGGCATTGGTCAGGTTGCCGTTGTGGCACAGGGCCATGGTGCCGCGGCCGTGCCGCACGATCATGGGCTGAGCATTGGCCCGGATGCGGCTGCCGGAGGTGGCGTAGCGCACATGGCCGGTGGCCATATGGGCGTTGGGGTTGGCCAGGCTGCCCAGCACCGCCGGGGTGAACACCTCGTTCACAAGACCCAGATCCCGGTGGCCCTGGATGACGCCGTCGTCGTTCACGGCGATGCCGCAGCTCTCCTGCCCGCGGTGCTGCAGGGCATACAGCGCCGAGTAGGCGGCAGCGGCCACATCCTCGGTACCGGCCCGGTCGTAGAGGCCAAAAACGCCGCATTCTTCGTGCAGCGGATATGCAAAATCAGACATTGGTTCTCCTTTACAGTTCGGCGATCTCCGCCTGCAGTTTTTCCTCCTTGGCCGCGATCTGTGCCGCCATGGCGGTGCGCTCGGCTTCCAGCTTCTCGGCCAGAGCCTCATCGCCCAGTGCCAGGATCTCGGCGGCCAGCCAGGCGGCGTTCTTGGCGCCGTTCAGGGCCACGGTGGCCACCGGGATGCCGCTGGGCATCTGCACGGTGGCCAGCAGGGCATCCAGACCGTCCATGGCACCGCCCTTCATGGGGATGCCGATCACCGGCAGCGTAGTGTTGGCGGCAAAGGCACCGGCCAGATGGGCTGCCATGCCGGCCGCACACAGGATGACGCCAAAGCCGTTGGCCTTTGCGCTTTTTGCAAACGCAGCCGCCTCGGCGGGCGTGCGGTGTGCCGACAGGATGTGTGCTTCAAAGGGGATATCCAGCGCCTTGAGCTGGGCACAGGCCCCCTTGACCACCGGCCAATCGCTGTCGGAACCCATGATCACAGCAACTTTACGAACCATAATCCAAACCCTCTCTTTCCACTTCTGACAAACAAAAAAGGCAGTGGTACACCTGCACCACAGCCTTTATTTTTGCGTATTCTGTTCCCATGCCTTGCACGAAGCTGCACGATGCCCCTGACATGCACGAATATTGTTTCGTTCCATGCGACCCGGCAGCGTCTTTTTCATGGATCTCTTCCTCCGCAGTTTCTGTGCTGGCATTTCTGCAGGGTGCGGGGCCCGTTCTATGGGGTGACCGTCCCTGTGCTACATACAGTTTACGGCAAAATAATGGCTTTGCAAAGGGTGTTGCGGCAAATTCTCCCTTGTGTTTCCATGCGCCAAAAAACTTTCAAAAGTTTTGTGCAGTTTCGCCATCGTTTTTCTTTTTAAGTATGACTTATGGTTTGAGCATATTTTCCGTAAAATCTTCCAACCCGTCTTTGTCCCAAAAGACGTACTTTTCCGCCCGGTTCAGAAGATGATCTTTGCCGTGGTGGCCCGGGCGGCACGGATGAGGTCCGCCGGAGCACAGCACACCTGGGTGCCGATGCGCCCGCCGGAAACATACACTTTTTCCTGTGCGAGGACACTCTCGTCGAACACGGTCTTGTACTGCTTCTTCATGCCCACGGGGCTGCAGCCGCCGCGCACATAGCCGGTGACCTTGTTGATGTCGGCTACATGGATCATGGCCACGCTCTTTTCGCCCACGCTGCGGGCGGCGGCTTTCAGGTCCAGCTCGGCCGCCACCGGGATGACAAACACAAAGTAGTTTTTGCTGCTGCCCTGGGTCACCAGCGTCTTGTATACGCAGGCCGGGTCCTCGCCCATGCTGCCGGCCACATCCACACCGGCCACGGCCACGCCCTCTTCGTGGGCGTACTCGTGGGCCGTATAGGGCACCTTTTCACGTTCCAGAATGCGCATGGCATTGGTTTTTGCTTCTTTTCCCATATTACTTCCCTCTCTATCTATCACTTTCTTTCATTCTACCACTTTTTTGAAAAAATGAAAAGCCGCCCTTGACTTCCGGCAGCAGCAGTGATATCATGGCATCATCACTTCAGGAAACTGAAGTCCCGTATTGCAGTCCACGCAGCGGAGACCCCTCCCTGCCGTACCGATAAAGGAGATTTGCCGTATGATCATCGTACTGAAACAGAATGCCCCCGACGTACAGGTGCGCGAGTTCTGCCACGAGCTGGAGGGCATGGGCCTGCAGATCAACGACTCCAAGGGCAGCGATACCCATATTCTGGGCCTCATCGGCGACACCAAGGCCATTGCCGAAAGCTGGGTGCTGGCCAACCCCGTGGTGGAGACCTGCCGCCGCGTGTCCGAACCTTATAAAAAGGCCAACCGCAAGTTCCACCCGGATGACAGCGTCATCGACGTGGACGGCGTGAAGATCGGCGGCGGCAACTTTGCGGTCATCGCCGGCCCCTGCAGCATTGAAAGTGAAGAGCAGATCACCTACTGCGCCCAGCGCGTGAAGGCCGCCGGTGCTTCTCTGCTGCGCGGCGGTGCATTCAAGCCCCGCACCTCCCCCTACTCCTTCCAGGGCATGCGCAGCGAGGGCCTGGACCTGCTCAAGCTGGCCCGCCGCGCCACCGGTGCCCCCATCGTCACCGAGATCATGAACACCGAGCACCTGCCCCTGTTCGAGAACGTGGACCTGATCCAGGTGGGTGCCCGCAACATGCAGAACTTTGAGCTGCTCAAGGCCGTAGGCCGCCAGAAAAAGCCGGTGCTGCTCAAGCGCGGCCTGGCCAATACGCTGGAAGAGTTCGTGATGAGCGCCGAGTACATCATGGCCGAGGGCAACGAGAATGTCATCCTCTGCGAGCGCGGCATCCGCACCTTTGAGACCAGCATGCGCAACACCCTTGATCTGGCCGGTGTGGTGATGCTGCACAAGATGACCCACCTGCCCGTAGTGGTGGACCCCAGCCATGCCTGCGGCCACGCCTGGATGGTGCCGGAGCTGGCCAAGGCTGCCGTTGCCGCCGGGGCCGACGGCCTGATGATCGAGGTGCACAACAACCCCGCCAAGGCCAAGTGCGACGGTGCCCAGAGCCTGACCCCCGACCAGTTCGATGAGCTGATGCAGTTCATCGGCAAAGAGGTCGAGTTCTTTGGCAAGAAGCTGAACTGAACCATTTGAACCCTCTCAGTCATCGCTGCGCGATGCCAGCTCTCCCGAAAGGGAGAGCTTTTTTGTTTGCGGGGAACATTCTGCTGCCCGTGCTGGCTTTCCGGCCGTTCCCCGAAAGGGGTCGTTTCCTCATTTTCTTTTCCGCAGTTTTGTGCTATACTATAATATATTTTGCAGTTTACTTCTGAAACGAGGTATTTTCAATGAAAGCACATATTGCACGCAACCAGAATGCCGGGGTGCCGCTGGCGCTGGGCTGGAACCTTTCCGCCGGCGACCGCGGCAAGCTGGACGGCATGGCCCCTGCCTTTGGCATGAAGGTCCTGCCCGTGTCCCCTGCCGACGCCGGCAAGACCGTGGCGCAGCTGCTGGGTGAAGTGGAGACCAGATTCGCCCGCACGCTGGTGCTGGAGCCGGAGGCTTACCCGTCCGCTCTGGTGCTGGCCAACTTCAAGGACAAGGACGTGGACACCCTGCTGGACCTGCTGAAGCAGGCGCAGGTAAACATCCCCCTCAAGGCCGTGGTGACCCCCGCCAACCGCAGCTGGGTGTTCGGTGACCTGCTGGCCCACCTGCAGGAGGAGCACACCGCCTTTACCGCAGCAAAGGAGAACCAGACCCGATGAAAACCACCCTGTTCAACCGCCTCACCGCCGGACTGCTGGCGGCGGTGCTCTGTCTGAGTGTGCTGGCCGGCTGTGCCGCCAAGCCCCAGAAGGAGCTGACCCGCTACAGCACCATCTTCTATGATGTGTTCGACACCGTCACCCAGGTGATCGCCTACTGCGAGAGCGAGGAAGAGTTCACCAAGCAGATGGAAGCCCTGCACGCTGACCTGATCTCTTACAACCAGCTGTACGACATCTACAACGACTACGACGGCGTGGTGAATGTGAAAACCATCAACGACAACGCCGGCAAGGCCCCCGTGCAGGTGGATGACCGCATCCTGTCCATGCTGGAGCTGGCTCAGAAGATGTACGACACCACAAACGGCAAGCTGAACGTGGCCATGGGCAGCGTGCTGAACATCTGGCACAACTACCGCGAGGCCGCCGAGAGCCATCAGAACGAGGCCGACAACACCCTGCCCACTCAGGAGGAGCTGGAAGCCGCAGCCCAGCACTGTGACATCAACAATGTAGTGATCGATGAGCAGGCCAAGACCGTGTATCTGGCCGACCCGGAGATGTCGCTGGATGTGGGCAGCGTGGGCAAGGGCTACGCCGTGGAAATGGTGTGCCAGGCCGCGCAGGCCCGGGGCCTTACCAGCGCACTGGTAAGCGTGGGCGGCAACCTGCGTGCCATTGGCAAGAAGCCCGACGGCAGCCAGTGGACCGGCGGCGTGGAGAACCCGTGGAACGCTTCGGAGGTGTACACCACCGACTCCCTGTTCGGGGCCGCCATCAACATGAGCGACATGGCACTGGTGACCAGCGGCGACTACCAGCGCTACTTTGTGGTGGACGGCAAGCGCTATCACCACCTGATCGACCCGGACACCCTGTGGCCGGCTGCCTATTTCAACAGCGTGACTGTGCTGTGCCCGGACTCCGGCATGGCCGACTGCCTGACCACCGGTCTGTTCTGCATGCCGCTGGAAGAGGGCCAGAAGCTGGTGGAGTCGCTGGACGGCGTGGAGGCCATGTGGTGCACCCCGGACCAGCAGGCGGTCACCTCCAGCGGCTGGGAGAGCCATACCCGGAAGTAACCGGAAATTTCCGGAAATTCATCTCATAAGCAAAAGCCCCGTGTGTTCACGATGCGGAACACACGGGGCTTTGTTTTTGCTGTGAGTTTGTCGGCTCAGAAGCCGGTCGGCGGGACGTAATAGCTGGGCAGGCCGCCTTTCTGGCTGGCTGCTGCCTGCTGGCGCAGTGCCGAGCGGGTGACCTCGGCCCAGGAATACTGGGTCATATATTCACCGCGGTAGCTGCTGATGGTGGAGCGGTCTCCCCGCAAGAAGTTGTAATAATCGCACTCCACCTTGCTGGTGTCGATGGCCAGCGTACTGCGCCCGCGCACCAGCAGTCCACGCACGCCGGCGTCCTCCAGCGTGTGGCTCAGGTCAAAGATCAGATTGCGCAGATGGCTGTGCAGGGACGCCGTGTCGGGCTTGTCCTCCCAGAGCACGGCCAGCATCTCGCCGTTGGTGCAGGTGGCACCGTTGCGGTCCACCAGATAGGCCAGCAGCTCCTTGCTCTTGCTGCGCTTGAACGAGAGCGGACGTCCGCCCACGAACACTTCAAAGTTGCCAAAGCACTGCACCTTGACGCCCGCAGGCACATCCTCGGCCGGATACCGCAGATTTTCCAGCACATTGCGCACATCAGCCTCGTTAGCCGGTTTGAGCAGGAAGCCGCTGACAAAGATCTGCAGGGCTTCCAGCGCATACTCAGGGTGTTCCGTCACCACGATCAGATTGCAGCGCGGCTGGATCTTCTGGATCATGCGAGCCAGGGCGAGGCCGTTCATCCCCGGCATCTCCAGATTCAAAAAAGCTGCATCCATCGGACCCTGACGCAGCCAGGTCAACGCATCGTCTGTGGTCATCGCACTGATATAATCGCAATCCGGTGCCACTCTGCACAAGATACGGATCAGAGAATTGATCGCAAGCTGTCCGTCGTCTACGACCAGAATTTTCATCCATATCACCTCCTGACGTATGTAAGCAAATTCCCCTTTTCCTTATGATTTTATCACGCAGACGTTCTTTAAGCAAGTTCTTTCGGGCAAAAAAAAGCCAAAAAGCCATTCCCGTCGGAAACTCTCGTCGAGCTTTTGGCACTTTGACGAGAAATCCGACCCGAAAATGGCAATTCTGACTGTTTTATGGAGTTAGCAGCAAGGCATTGTTTCTGCCAGTCAGCGCATCCGCATCCGGCTGTCCCAGTATGCCGCACAGCCGCTCATAGGCCGCCTGCATCCGGGTGGCCCGGGTCGTGCAGTTATGTGCGTCCGAGGAGATCGCGTCCACAAGGCCGTCCTTCAGCCAGCGGTCCAGCTTCCGGCGCTGAAAGAATCCGCCCTCCAGCACCGTAGCTGCATTGACCTGACAGCGGATGCCGTACTGTTCCTTCAGGCGGGGCAGCGCACCGCTGCGGGCAAGGCGGGGGTAGCGCTCGATGTGCGCCAGCAGCACCCGGTAGCCGCTGCCGGTGATCTGCCGCAGGGCCGTTTCCACTTCCGCCGCCTCCACATCGGGCACGAACTCCAGCAGCACCCAGTCGGTGCCGCCCAGCGTGACCAGGCTGTGCTCGGCCGCCGCATAGGCCGCAGCCGGGGTATACAGCAGCTCCGAGCCGCTTTCCAGCATCAGGTCGTAGCCCTTTTCGGCGCAGTAAGCCCGTGCAAAATCAAGATGCCGCTGATACACGTCCAGCGGAAAGGGCTCCATGCCCGGCGTGCTGTGAGAGGTGGCAAACAGACGGGTGACCCCATCCGCCGCCGCCGCATCCAGCATGGCAAACATCTCTTCCCGCGTGCGGGCACCGTCGTCCACACCATAGACGAAATGCGCGTGATAATCCGTAAAGCCGCTCATTTCTTTTCAGCCGTGTGCTTGTGCTTATAGTACCGGTTGTAGTAGCCATATTTGCCGTAGGTACGGTAGTAATACTTGCGGCTCAGGTAGCTGTCGTAATCCACCTGGTTCAGCACAGTGCCCAGGATGGGGCAGCCGCTCTGCTCGATCTGCTGCTTGACGTCCAGCAGCTCCTGGCGGCGCACATCGTTGTACTGCACAGCGATCAGAGTGCCGTCGCAGGATTTTGCGATCTCGGCAGCATCAATGACCACGCCCACAGGGGCGGCGTCCACCAGCACATAATCCACCCTCTGGGCCAGGGTGTCCAGCAGGTCCTTGAAGTGATGGTTGCTCAGCAGAGCCAGGGGGTTGGGTACATCCCGGCCCACCGGAACCATCAGGGCACCGGGGATGTCGGTCTGGTAGATGACCTCCTCCATGCCCACCATGCCTGCCAAAAAGTGGGAAAGGCCCTTGTCGTCGTTGCGGCCGTTCTCAAACTGCAGGCCGTACTGGGCGTTTACCATGCTGCGGCGCAGGTCGGCGTCCACCAGGGCCACCTTCATGCCACGCTGGGCCAGGGTCCGCATCAGGTTCATGGACAGATAGCTCTTACCCTCCGAAGCGTGGCAGCTGGTGATCATGATCTTTTTTACAGTTTCACCTGCAAAGGACAGGTTGGTGCTCAGGGTGTTGAAGGCCTCGCTGCCTGCATAGTCCAGTTCCGGAAATTTTGTGATCTTCAGCTGTTTCATGCGTTCCTCCCGGCCTTTCCGCCCACACGGCGGCAAATATCTTTGCTCAGGCGCTTCATGCGGCGCTGGAAGTTGCTGCCCTTTTTGGGCTCGGTGCCACCCACCAGGGGCACAGAGGCCAGCACCACCATGCCGGTGTACTTGCGGATCTCCTCAGCGGATTTATAGGTATCGTCCAGCAGCACTCGCAGCACCACCACACCGCAGGACAGCACAAAGCCTGCCAGGAAGCCCAGCAGGATGTTCTTGGTCTTGCTGGGGCTGAAGGGGTTGGCCGGTACCCGGGCCGAGGACATGATGGTGGGCTCGTCGGTCTTCATCTTCTCCGCAATGTAGCTTGCGCCCACCTCAGCATACTCATTGGCAATGGCTGCAGCCTCTTCGGGGTCTGCATCGGTCACCGTAATGTCCAGCATACGGGTGTCGTTGGCATTGGTCACGCTGAGCATGTTGTCCATCTGGGTATAGGTATAGTCCAGATCCAGTGCACTGATGACCTTTTCGTGCACCTCCCACATCTCAAACACCTTGATGTAGTCGCTGGTCAGGGCGCTGCCGATCTGAATATCCGACAGGTTCAGCACCGAGTCGTTGCGGCTGACCACATAGATGGTAGAGGTGGCCTTGTAGAGGGGGGTCACCAGCAAAAAGGTATAGAGTGCTGCCAGCACCATTCCTGCTGCGGCGGCTGCCGCAATAAACTTCCAGTGGTCCAGCAGGCCCATGCAAAGTTCCAGAAGATCAATGGTATCTTCTTCCTGCTGCGGCCGCACCTCGGAACGATAAGGTTCCTGCGTTAAAGTATCTCGCTGCACTTCGTTGCTCCTTTAAAATCCCTTGGCTTTCTCCGTGAAAAATGCGGCGTCCTCTTTTTCGGAAGAGAGCGCCGCAGGACAAAGTCGTTCTGTTTTTACTTCCGGGTCACAGTTGCAATGTAGGCCTTGCCTGCCTGCAGGTTGATCATGGTGGTGGCATCCAATTCCAGCTGGACCTTACGGACCTTACGGGCCACACCGTTCACCACAACGGTCTCCTCCACGACCACACCGGCCAGAGGCAGGTTGACGACCTTGCCGTCGGGGGTCTTAACACGGATGATCACGGCAACGGTGGTGCCGCTCTTCGGCAGAGCTGCCATGGGGACCTTGACGGTGATCTTGTCCATGCCGGTCTTGTAGCCGGAGACCTTGATTTCCTTGATCTCGCTGACGGTCACGGCGTCCTTCTCACTGCCCAGGATCTTCGCAGCTGCATCCACAGCCTCTGCAGTCAGGTACTTCTCCACGCCCTCGCCCTTCAGCTGGGTCTCTTCCTTACTGGAGTCCTCCGTGGTCTTGACCTCCACCTTCAGGCCCTCGCTGCTGGCAGAACCGGAAACGGAAACGTCGGTCTTGCCTGCATCGGCATCGGTGCCAGTCTTGCTGGGCACAGACTCCACAGCAAAAGCGGTAGCGGCAGCCATGCTCACCAGCAGAGCTGCGGAGACCATGGCGCAAACGATCTTTTTCATTTTCATAAGAATATACCCCTTTCAGACCAGTTCTCTCGGCTTTGAGAACGTCTTTATCCTAAACGTGTCTTGGGCACGCTTATTCAACTTTTTCGTAAAACAGCTGCAGCACCGCCTGCTGCAACGCATCGGCATCCGGATAAAACTCCATAAAGCCATCCTCCCCGACCTGATAGGTGCCATCCGGTTTGATGGTGTCCAGCCGGGTGTAGTCCTTTGCCGCCCAGGCCTCGTTCACCAGCTGACCTTTGGCCATGCTGGTGGTCAGGTAGGGCTGCAGGGCGTCGTAGGCGTCCACGGCAAAGTTCTGATCCTTCTGCAGTTTTTCATCCAACTGCACCGACAGCTGTCGGATGTAGCTTTCCTGCCGCGCCATGCGGGCCTCGTTGGTGCCTACACCGACACTGCGGCGGGAGCGGACATAGGTCTCGGCCTGCTCGCCCTGCAGCGTGAGGGTCGTACCCTTGGTCATGGCCGGGTCGATGGCGGAGAAATCATCCTCCAGCGTCACGGTCACACCGCCTGCCAGATCGTTCAGGGTGGAAATGCCGTCCAGCCCCATGGCCAGATACTGGTCGATGGTCTGTCCGCCCAGCAGGTTTCCCACTGCTTCCACGGTCACCTCGCAGCTGGTCTCGCGGCCATCGCCAAAGGCATAACCCAGACAGATCTGCTCGGTCACCGGCTCGTAGCGGTCACCCAGCAGGCCCAGCACCGTCACGGGGGTCATGGTATCGCGGTCGATCTGCAGCTGCTGCACCGTCTTGTCCGCGTCATCCAGTACCACCAACCGCAGAAAGTCGGCCTGGCCGGCCTTGCGGTACTCGTAGCTGTCCTGCGTGTCGTGGTCCACGCCCATGACCAGGATCGTGGTCAGGCGGCTTTTTTTGCGGTAGGTCACGCCATCCACTTCCACAGTCTCCTGGTCGGCCTGGGGCAGCTGGGTGCGGGTCTCCGGCTTTTCTGCCCGTTTCTCCAGCCAGCGGCCCCCGCCGTACAGTACCAGCACGACCGCCAGAACGGCCAGCAATGCTGCTACAGCATGAAAAGCCGTCTTGTTTTTTTGTTCTTGTTTCTTCAACGGGATCGCTGCTCCTTGCTTTGGTCCGAAACGCTCTGGGATTCCAGAGCATCTCATTCATTTATTATGCGTCACAACTCCGCAACTGTCAATAGATTTTATTTCATCTTTCCTGTTTTTTTCATGTTTTTCTGTCACATAAACGCAACCGGCCCCGGCTATGGAAAACTACCTTCCACAGTCGGGGCCGGTTCGTCTGTTTTATTTCAGGTCCAGTTCCGGCGGTACGTCGATCTGATCTGAAACATATTTCCCGTTCTTCTTGCGCTGGCGCACACACTCGGTGAGCAGATATTCGATCTGTCCGTTCACCGAGCGGAAATCATCCTCTGCCCAGGCGGCAAGGGCATCGTAGAGCTTGGCGTTCAGCCGCAGGGGCACCTGCTTTTTGGGCTCTGCCATCAGTACAGGCTGCCGCTGTTCACGATGGGCTGGGCGTCACGGTTGCCGCACAGCACCACCAGCAGATTGGACACCATTGCCGCCTTGCGCTCGTCATCCAGCTCTACCACCTTGTTTTCGTTCAGACGGTCCAGTGCCATTTCCACCATGCCCACGGCACCGTCCACGATCATCTTGCGGGCGTCGATGATGGCACTGGCCTGCTGGCGCTGCAGCATGACCGCTGCGATCTCCGGCGCGTAGGCCAGATAGGTGATGCGGGCTTCCACCACCTCGATGCCGGCCTCGGCCACGTTCTTCTGGATCTCGTCGCGGATGCGGGCCGCCACCACCTCGGAGGAGCCGCGCAGGCTGCCCTCATCGGCCACGCCGTCTCCGGTGGTGTCCACATTGGGGGCCACATCATAGGGGTACACCCGCACCACATTGCGCAGAGCGCTGTCGCACTGCAGGGAGAGATACTCCTTGTAGTTGTCCACGTTGAACACAGCCTTGGCGGTATCGGTCACGCGCCAGATGACTGCAATGCCGATCTCCACCGGGTTGCCCAGGCAATCGTTGATCTTCTGCCGGGAGTTGTTCAGGGTCATCATTTTCAGGGAGATCTTTCTGCTCATGGATTCGGCACTGACCTGGGCATTCTGGCCGCTCTGGCCAAACATGGCAGCCATGCCGTTTTCTTTGCTGCTCACGTCACCGCTCTGGCTCAGGCGGGTACCGGCGGCAGGGTTGACAGCGGTGCAGAAGGGGTTCACCCAGTAAAAGCCCTGTCCCTTCAGAGTACCAATGTAATCACCGAACAGGGTGAGCACCAGCGCCTCCTGGGGCTTGAGCACCTTCAGGCCGCAGAACAGGAAGATGCCTGCGATCCAATACCCGATGGACAAAACCAGCAGCGGCAAGCCCACAAGCATCCGGTCTGCATCCAGCAGGGTGATGCTGTAAATGAACAGGGCAATGGATGCCACATAGCCCAACAGGGTCAGCAGCAGTACCGCCATGCCGTTTTTGCGGGTATTCAAAATTTTCTCTTCCATAACAAGTCCCTCCTTATCAGGGTTCGGAAGCGTTTCTTTGTGATATCAAAATCATATCACTTTAAACGGTATCTGTCAAGGCCTCCGGCCCCGCACAACAAAAAACACCCGTTCTCCGGGGAAAATTCCCCAGAAAAGCGGGTGTTTTTGCGGGTTCAGGTCTCAGCGCTTGTACTTGGATGCAGCCTGCAGACGCTGCATGGCACGCTGCAGTGCGATCTGGCTCTGATAATATTCATGCATGCTCTTCTGGTGCTGCAGGCGCTCTTCCGCACGGATGCGGGCCGCCTCGGCACGGTTCTTGTCGATATCCTCCGGGCGCTCGGCGCTGTCCACCAGCACCATCACATACGCGGGGGTCACCTCGGCAATGCCGTCACCCACCAGAATGTCGCGGGCTTCGCCGTTCACTTCAAAGTGCAGGATGCCCATGTGGATGGCCACCAGCACGGGGTTGTGCCCGGCCTGCACGCCATACACACCGTCGCCGGTGGGCAGCACGAGGTCCTCACAGTCGCCCTGATAGAACTCACCGCTGGAGGCCGTGATATTCAGCATGAACTTGTTCATCAGACGGCACCGCCCTTTTCCTCAGCCATCTTTTCAGCGGCCTTCTGGCGGGCATCTTCCAGCGTACCCACGTTGAAGAATGCCCACTCCGGCAGGTCATCGGCCTCGCCGTCCACGATGGCGGCAAAGCTGCGCACGGTGTCCTTCAGCGGCACATACTTGCCCTTCAGGCCGGTAAAGTTCTCGGCCACGGCAAAGGGCTGGGACAGGAACTTCTGCAGCTTGCGGGCACGGGTCACGGTCAGCTTGTCGTTCTCGTCCAGTTCGTCCATGCCCAGAATGGCGATGATGTCCTGCAGCTCCTGATAGCGCTGCAGAATGGACTGCACCTTGCGGGCCACGCGGTAGTGCTCCTCGCCCACGATGTCTGCTTCCAGAATGCGGGAAGTGGAGGCCAGCGGGTCCACAGCGGGGTAAATGCCCTGCTCCACGATCTTACGGGACAGCACAGTGGTGGCGTCCAGATGCGCAAAGGTGGTGGCGGGGGCCGGGTCGGTCAGGTCATCGGCGGGGACGTAAACGGCCTGCACCGAGGTGATGGAGCCGTCCTTCGTGGAGGTGATGCGCTCCTGCAGAGCGCCCAGCTCGTTGGCCAGAGTGGGCTGATAGCCCACGGCGGAAGGCATACGGCCCATCAGAGCCGACACCTCAGAGCCTGCCTGCACGAAACGGAAGATGTTGTCGATGAACAGCAGCACGTCCTTGTGGGTCTCTTCACGGAAGTACTCGGCCATGGTCAGGCCGGTCTCGGCCACGCGCATACGGGCTCCGGGGGGCTCGTTCATCTGGCCAAAGACCAGTGCCGTCTTGTTCAGAACGCCGGAAGCGTTCATCTCGCCCCACAGGTCGCAGCCCTCACGGGAGCGCTCGCCGACACCGGTGAAGATGGAGTAGCCGCCGTGCTCGGTGGCCACGTTGTGGATCAGTTCCTGGATCAGCACGGTCTTGCCGACGCCTGCGCCGCCGAACAGACCGATCTTGCCGCCCTTTGCATACGGAGCCAGCAGGTCGATGACCTTGATGCCGGTCTCCAGGATCTCGGTAGCAGGCTTCTGCTCCGCAAAGCTGGGAGCCTTGCGGTGGATGGGCCAGTGCGGCACATCATCCACCGGGCCTTTGCCGTCGATGGGTCTGCCCAGCGGGTCGAACATACGGCCCAGGGTGGCTTCGCCCACCGGTGCGGTCAGGCCGTGGCCGGTCGCCTGCACGGTCATGCCCTTGCCGAGACCTTCGCTTGCGGAAAGCATGATGCAGCGCACCGTCGTTTCGTTGACGTGCTGCGTCACTTCCATGGTGCGTTCGGTGCCCTCAGCGGTCACCGTCAGCGCCTCCTGCAGGGCAGGCAGCTTGCCTGCTGCGAACTGCACGTCCACAACAGGACCCGCTACGCGGATAATAGTTCCCTGTAACATAACGATTGCCTCTTATATTATAAGTTCGTTCTTTTCTTTAATCCCGCTTCTGCACAGCAGCTGCACCACCGATGATCTCGGTGATCTCCTGGGTGATGGAGCCCTGACGGGTACGGTTGTACTCCAGCTGCAGATCGCGGATCATGTCGTTCGCGCTCTTGGTGGCGGAATCCATGGCGGTCATGCGGGCGCTCTGCTCGGCGCAGTAGCTCTCGGTCATGGCACCAAAGATCATGCCATGCATGTAGATGGGCGCGGTCTGCTCGAACACCGTCCAGGCGTCCGGGAACATCTCCACCTCGCCGCTGGGATCACCAAAGCCCTTGGGGGCGGGCTGCAGATGCTCGCGGTCCAGCGGCAGCAGACGCACCATGGTGGGCTCGCTGGTCAGTGCATTCTCGATCCTGGTGTAGACGAGGTAGATCTCATCCAGCTTGCCGGACTTGAAGTCGTCGATGGCGTCCACCGTGATGTCGCGGGCGCGCTGCAGGGTGGGCGCGGTGGCACTGTAGCGGAACTCTTCCACCAGACGCGGGTCCTTGTGGTACAGTGCGCGGTAACCCACCTGACCGATCACATAGAACCGGTCGTTCTCATCCGCGTGCTCCTTGAGGAACCGGAGGATGTTCTGGTTGAATGCACCGGCCATGCCCTTGTCTGCCGTCAGCACCAGATAGGCGCGGCGGGGGTTCGACTTTTCGTTGGTACGGTCGTGGAAGAACGGGTGCACCGGCTCCTCCGGCAGATGAGGCACCACCCGGGAGATGGTGTCGCGCATGCGGTTGAAGTAGGGCGAAACGTTCTGGTAATTCTTGCGCGCCTTGCGGAGCTTGGACGAGGAGATCAGGTACATGGCGTTCGTGATCTTCATGGTGTCCTGAATGCTCTCAATGCGCTCTTTCAGCAGCTTACTGGACGGCATGGCTGTCGCCTCCCGCATATGCTTTCCAGGCGTTCAGGATGGCATCGACCTCATCGGGTTCGAGCTTGCCGGTGGCGGTGATCTTGTCCATCGTGCCGGACACATCCGCGCGGAACTGGCGCACAAATGCGGAAGTCTTGGTGCGCAGCTCGGCCGTGGGGATCTCGTCGAGCACGCCATGCGAAGCCAGCGTGAGCAGGACCACCTGCTCTGCGTCGGACTTAGGCTGATACAGCGGCTGCTTGAGCATCTCCATCAGGGCCTTGCCGTGATCCAGCTGGCGGCGGGTCTCGGCGTCCAGATCGGAGCTGAACTGGGCAAAGGACTCCATGTCCTTGTACTGTGCCAGCTCGATACGCAGGTTGGCGTTGGCCTTCTTCATGGCCTTGGTCTGGGCTGCGCCGCCCACACGGGACACCGACAGGCCCACGTTGACAGCCGGGCGGTTGCCGGCGTTGAACAGGGCGCTCTCCAGGAAGATCTGGCCATCGGTGATGGAAATGACGTTGGTGGGGATGTAAGCGGAAACGTCGCCTGCCTGGGTCTCGACGATGGGCAGTGCGGTAATGGAACCGCCGCCCAGGTCATCACGCATGCGGCAGGAGCGCTCCAGCAGACGGGAGTGCAGATAGAACACATCGCCGGGGTAAGCTTCACGGCCGGGAGAACGGCGCAGCAACAGCGAGATGGCACGGTAGGCCACCGCATGCTTGGACAGATCGTCGTACACGATCAGCACGCTCTTGCCCTTGCCCATGAAGTACTCGGCCAGCGCAGTGCCGGCATAAGGGGCGATGTACTGCAGCGGTGCCGAGTCGGACGCGGTAGCCGCCACGATGGTGGTGTAGCTCATGGCACCGTGCTTCTGCAGGTCGCCTGCCACGCGGGCGATGGAAGAAGCCTTCTGGCCGATGGCCACATAGATGCACAGCACATCCTTGTCCTTCTGGTTCAGGATGGCGTCGGTTGCAATGGAGGTCTTGCCGGTCTGGCGGTCGCCGATGATCAGCTCACGCTGGCCGCGGCCGATGGGGAACATGGAGTCGATGGCCAGGATGCCGGTGTGCAGCGGGGTGTCCACGCTCTGGCGCTCCAGGATGCCGGGGGCCTGCTTCTCGATGGGGTTGTAGCCCTCTGCCTCAATGGGGCCCTTGCCGTCGATGGGCTCGCCCAGGGGGCTGATGACGCGGCCCAGGAAGCCGTCGCCCACCGGGATGCCGGCGCGCTTGCCGCTGCGGGTCACCAGAGTGCCCACGCCCACTTCCTCGATCTTGTCAAACAGCATGATGCCCAGATGATCGGGCTCCACGCTTTCCACCATGCCCTTTGCGCCGTTGTCAAAGGTAACGATCTCGCCGTAAACAGCCTGATCCATGCCCTTGACGTCCACAACGCCGTCGGCTGCGGAGATCACGGTGCCGCCCTCTGCGGTCGTGGCGGCGGGCTTGTAGTCCTCCACACGGGTCTGCATCACAGCCAGGCTGGGCGCATCCGCCGTAATGGCGGCCAGAGCGCTCTTGCCGGAGTTGTCGAACACACGGTCGCCCACCTGCAGCACATAGCCGGAGATCAGGTCCGGCTCCACGCTGACGGTCAGCTCCACCTCAGCGGCACCGTACTGCTTTTTCAGCTGGGTGCGGATGCGCTCCACGGCGTCCTCAGCCGGGGTACGGGCACAGTGCAGATAAGCCTTTAAAATCTCAGACGCGCTTGCCATCGCTCTCCCCCGCTTTCTGCAGCAGGTCGTCCAGCATACGGGCATCATCCTGCTGCGTGAGGTTGCGCTCCAGCACCTTTGCGCACATGGTGCGGGTCAGGTCGGCGATCTGTGCGTCGGCCTGGCGCAGCTTGCTGGCGCGCTCTGCTTCTGCAGCTGCCTTGCCCTCGGCCACGATGGCGTCGGCCTGACGCTGTGCCTCAGCCAGCAGCTGTTCCTTCTGTTTTTCGGCCTGCTGTGCGCTCTCTTCGCGGCGGGCAGCGGCCTCAACGTCCACATTGTGCAGCTTGTCGTTTGCTGCAGCCAGGGCAGCTTCTGCCTTGGTCTTTGCATCCTGCGCATTGGCCAGCTCGTCGTCCACCATCTTCTGGCGCTTGTCCAGCACGTCCTGCACAGGCTTGAACAGGAACTTGCGCAGCAGCGCGTACATGATGAGAACGTTGACCACGGTCCACAGCAGGTTGATATCGAGTTTCAGCATTCGTTCACGCCTCCATTATCAGCCCAGGAACAGGATGATCAGCAGTGCAACAACGAAGCCGAAAATTGCGGTACCTTCTGCCAGAGCAGCGCCCAGCAGCAGGTTGGTCTGGATCTTGCTGGCAGCCTCGGGCTGACGGGAGATAGCCTCCGTTGCCTTACCGGTTGCAATACCAATGCCAATGCCGCCGCCAATGCCGGTCAGCGCTGCAATGCCAGCGCCCAGAGCAATCAAACCGTTCATAAGTAAAATCTCCTTTATTATCAAATTTGTGCTGCCTTCTCCCAGCGGGAAGGCGTTTGGTGGTTATTCCTCTCCGCCGATGCTCTCTTTCATGAACAGCGAGGTCAGGAACACAAAGACGTAGGTCTGGATCAGGCCGTCGAACAGGTCAAAGTAGAGACTGAACACGGCAGGAACGAAAACGGGCACCACCAGCTTGATCAGCTCCATGATGACGAATGCGCCCAGCACGTTGCCGAACAGTCGCATGCACAGGCTGGTAGGCCGGATGGCGATCTCCAGAATGTTCATGGGGGTCATGACCGGGGTGGGGGCAGCCAGGCTCTTGAGGAAGCCGACGCCGCCGCGTGCGCGGATGCCGGAACCTTCAATGAGCACGATGCTCATCAGGGCCAGCGCAGCGGTCACGTCCAGATCCTTCGTGGGGGGCTTGACGCCGAACACGCCGATCAGGTTCGAGCAGGCAATGTAGATGGCCACGGTCATCAGGTAGGGCACATAACATGCGCCCTCCTTGCCCAGCAGGCCTTCAAAGAAATTTTTGCCCGCAGTGTAGGCCATTTCCAGCACAGCCTGACGCTTGCTGATGTGGTCTACCTTCAGGTTACGGGTGAGCAGGATGGAACCCAGCACGACCAGCACCATGATCACCCAGCTGATGACCACGGATTCCGGGATCTGCAGCGGGCCGACCTTGACGTACTCGACGGTGAGCTCTTCCATCAGGGCTTGGGTCAACTTGTTCATTTATTTTTCCTCCTTCCTGAAGAATGGGGTCCGGGTCTGAGGGTCGGTTCCGGCGATGTTCTGCCCCGCAAAAGGGCTGCACCGCACACCGGCTCCACACCTTCTTATCGCATGAAAAAAAGGCCAAAGAACGTGAAAAAAGCAAGGAAGGCGCTGGTGTTCAAAGCCCTGCGCGCCCTCCTTTTTCCGGTTCGTTCGTCTTTTTCCGTTCAGTATGATAGTACGATTGACGAAAATTGACAAGCCCCTTCTTCAACATTCTACCTTTTGTTATATCGCACTTCAACAGCAGGCGGCAAAAGTTGTGCAATTCGCTTTGTTTATGCAGAATACGTTGCACTATTTCCACAGTTTTCTTAACTGTTTCTTCGCTTTTCAGGGGGTGGCAGGCGCAAAATACACCCGCTGTAGAGTTTTTATATAACCGGTATATAAAAATCGTATAGATCCAATGCCTGTCATGTGTCCACCAAGTTTGACAGAACTTTGTCGATACCTATTTATAAAGGAAAGTGTCCGGTTTCCTGCGGGATCAGGCCGCCTTCTTTTCACTGCGGCGGAACAGCAACCGGAAAATGGCACGGCTCAGCGGGCCGCAGTACAGCATCTGCCAGCACAGGGCCATGGGCATGTTGCAGCCCCAGGTGTGCACCCAGGTGCCGAAGCTCGGCTCCTTGAACAGCAGCGTTGCCACCAGGCTCATCACCGGGCACATGCGGAACACCCCGCATGCGATCGACCCGGCCGCCAGCAGCTGCAGCAGAGGTTTTCCACAAGAGGGGTCCAAGGTTGGGCAGAGCGCGCAGAAACGCCGGTCTTCGGACCGTTTTTGTTGTATTTTGCCGGTTATTTTCAAGGTTTCAACAAAAATTTGTCTATTTCTTTGTATAGTCTGCGAATGGACAAACGATGCACCCGCATGTATAATAAAGCCAGAAACCAGAGAAGTACAGCAGAAGCTCAAATGAGAGCTAATCCCGCTGACTTGAAGCAGAAAGGAGCGAGACCGATGGTCGATATGGAACCCGCACAGCAGGGACAGGCTGTCGGGATTCGCTGAGAAGCAAAACAGAGGCTCACCACAAACGGGATGTTTCCCCCGTATAAAAACACAACGATAACGAGCCAGTCTTGAGCGTCAACATTGCGATATAACGACAACCTGTCGATAAACCCAGACCCCCGGCAATTCAAATAGATCCGCCGAAGGTGATCACCGATGAAGGTATCTTTTGTACGGAGACAGTTATTTGAATAGCAAAAAAGGAGTTCTACCAATGTACTAGTCAAGATGCCCCAGCAAATCTAACTCGAAAGAATGTGGTAATATGAAATTCATCTTCAGAATCTCGGTGCCGCACTCCATCAGTTAAGAAAAGGGTCATTCCAATGTTCTAGTGTAAATCGTTCCCCTTGATCCCATCCCCGGTTTTCAGATGTGTTTGATGTTTCTAAGGAGAGTCACCCTATGAAACGCTTACTCCGAAAATGAGGAAACCCAAGGAGAAGAGGCTTATGACTCCGAAGAAGTAAGTATCCAGCCGGACGAGGGCTTGCAACCGCCTCGTCCGGCTGGTTTTATTTTGCCCGGTATCTACTAGTAGTTTATTCAAGTTTTACGCAGCTCCGTTAAATCCGGTTCTTGCATTTTCATTCCCCTATGGTATACTGGCAAAAAAAGGGAGGTGCATTTTATGCAGTTGGCGTTTTCCTGGTGGCAGCTCTTTGACGTCCTTTTGAGCATTTTATGGCTGATTTCCGGCGTCCGTGATTTTATGGGCAAAGACCCTCTGATCCGTCTCCCCTTCAACCAGTACGAACGGGACCCGGAATATCGTGCCTTCTGGCAGAAGAAAAACGGCGTGTTTTACATGCTCAACAGCATTGCCTTTCTGATCTTAACCTTCATACCTGTTACATCGCTGATCTACCGCATCATCTTCGGCATCGCCATCGTGGGAGATCTTCTCTATCTGGTTGCCTACGAGGCTTGGGAGCACAGCGCAGACTGACCCGCCGGGAAAGGAGTGTGCCATGAACCTGCATCTTTCCGACTGGGAGTGGCTGCGTGTCGTCACCTCTTTGCTGTTCATCTGGCGCGGCATCCAGGATCTGCGTGATCGCAGCGGAACAGCCTGGAAAACCGAGGACGAGCGCAAAAACTTCCGCAAATTTTCCGGTGTGACCCTGATCCTCGGCGGTGCAGCCTTTCTGTTCAATACAATTTTGCCGGACATCGAGCCGTGGAATATCATTCTGCTGGTAGCGGCATATCTGGCCTGCATCGGTTTTGTCATCTCCAACCTGTGCTACCACGGCAGCCGGGACGACAAGGATAAAAAATAGCTTCCGCCTCTTGCGCTCCCTTTCTCATCCTGCTACAATGAGAAAAAACGCAGGAGGTATTTTGTTATGGTCAAGCATATCATTCTGTGGCAGCTGAAGGACGAGCTGTCCGACGCCGAAAAGGCCGCCGTGAAGGCCGGCATCAAGGAAGGCCTGGAGGGCCTTGTGGGCAAGGTGCCCGGCCTGCTGGAAGTGCATGTGAACATCAACGGCCTGCCCACTTCCAACGCCGACGTGATGCTGGACACCACGCTGGAGAGCTTTGAGGCCCTGAAGGGCTACGCCGTGCATCCCGCCCATGTGACCGTGGCCGACGGCAAGGTGCGCCCCTACACCAAGACCCGCGTGTGCATGGACTACGAGGTGTAAAACCCTCTCAGTCTCGCATCCGCTCGACAGCTGTTCCCCCTTTTGGCTTCGCCATTTTCCCCCGACCGGGGGAAATCGGTCCCGAAGGGGGAGCTTTTTTGCGTGTGCCGTAAAATTTCAAAAGCTCGCCCTTCGGGAGAGCTGTCAAAACCGGCAGGTTTTGACTGAGAGGGTTCTTTCTTCATATTTTTATTGACAAACCCGCTTTTTTTGCGTATTATAAACATAATAATGGCATTGGCTGAGAAGAGAAGAGTACGCATCGTCTGCGCCTGACAGAAAGCCCGAAGGATGGAAGCGGGCAGGCCGCGCGGTGCGGAACATGGTCTCGGAGCCTGCACGGGTGAACAGTGAGCCCGTGACGGTGTGGCGCCCGTTAGCGCGCCGGGCTGGTTTTTACGCCAGCACAAGGTCTTGCCCGCAAGGGCAGGGCGAAGCAAGGTGGTACCACGAAAGTGCAGCGCTCTCGTCCTTGTCCGGTTCAAATACCGGCAGGGCGGGAGCGTTTTTCGTTGCAATGCCAAAAGGAAAGGAAGAATTACCCCTATGAGTGAACACAAGACATTCTACATCACGACCCCCATCTACTACCCCAGCGATAAGCTGCACATCGGCCACAGCTACACCACCGTGGCCTGCGACGCACTGGCCCGTTTCAAGCGCATGCAGGGCTACGACGTCATGTTCCTGACCGGCACCGACGAGCACGGCCAGAAGATCCAGGACAAGGCCGCCGACGCCGGCGTGACCCCCAAGGAGTATGTGGACAAGATCGTGGCCACCGTCAAGGATCTGTGGAAGCTGCTGGACGTCAGCTACGACCGCTTCATCCGCACCACCGACGACTACCACATGGAGTCCTGCCAGAAGATCTTTACCAAGCTCTACGAGCAGGGCGACATCTACAAGGGCGAGTACATCGGCCACTACTGCAAGCCCTGCGAGAGCTTCTGGACCGACAGCCAGCTGGTGGACGGCAAGTGCCCCGACTGCGGCCGCGAGGTGTACGACGCCCACGAGGAAGCCTACTTCTTCAAGACCAGCAAGTACGCCGACCGCCTGCTGAAGCTCTACGAGGAAAACCCCCAGTTCATCCAGCCGGAGAGCCGCAAGAACGAGATGATCGCCTTCATCAAGCAGGGCCTGCAGGACACCTGTGTGTCCCGTACCTCGGTCAAGTGGGGCATCCCTGTCCCCTTCGACCCCAAACACACCATGTATGTGTGGGTGGACGCCCTGAGCAACTATATTTCTGCCCTGGGTTACGGCAACGAGACCTACCACGATTACGACAAGTTCTGGCCGGCCGACCTGCACATGGTGGGCAAGGAGATCCTGCGCTTCCACACCATTCTGTGGCCCGCCATGCTGATGGCTCTGGACCTGCCGCTGCCCAAGCGGGTGTTCGGCCACGGCTGGCTGCTGATGAACGGCGGCAAGATGTCCAAGTCCGTGGGCAACGTCGTGGACCCCGTCATCCTGTGCGACCGCTACGGCGTGGATGCCATCCGCTACTTCCTGCTGCGTGAGATCCCCTTCGGCAACGACGGCATGTTCACCAACGAGGCCCTGATCAACCGCATCAACAGCGACCTGGCCAACGACCTGGGCAACCTGCTCAGCCGCACTGTGGCCATGTGCGAGAAGTACTTTGGCGGCACTGTGCACAATGTGCCCGGCACCGAGGCCATCGACAATGAGCTGGAGACCATGATCAACGAGCTGACCGGCAAGGTCACCGCCGACATGGACAAGCTGACCATCCCGCAGGCTCTGGTGGAGATCTTTGCAGTCATCCAGCGCGCCAACAAGTACATCGACGAAACGGCTCCCTGGGCACTGGCCAAGGACGAAGCCAACAAGACCCGTCTGGAGAGCGTGCTGTACCACCTGTGCGAGACTCTGCGCGTGAGCGGCATCCTGCTGAACGCTTACCTGCCCTCCACCGCACCCAAGATGATGGATCAGCTGGGTCTGGACGCCTCCGCGCTGGATCTGAGCAAGACCATTTACGGCGCACAGGAGACCTACACCGTGCACAAGGGCGATGCCTTGTTCCCCCGCATCGATGTGGCCAAGGAGATCGCCCACCTGAAGGAAGAGGACGAGAAGCGCAAGGCTGCTGCCGAGGCCGCCAACAAGGCAAAGGCCGAGGCCGAGAAGAAGGCCGCTGCCCCCGCCGAGGAGAACGGTGTGGATTTCACCCACGAGGAAGAGATCGACTTTGACACCTTCTGCAAAGTGGAGCTGCGCGTGGCCGAAGTGCGCGCCTGCGAGAACTTGAAGGAGAGCAAGAAGCTGCTGCACCTGACCGTGTTTGACGGCGAGCGCGAGCGCTGCATCCTGTCCGGCATCGCCAAGTGGTTCAAGCCGGAGGACCTGATCGGCAAAAAGATCGGCATCGTGTGCAACCTGGCACCCCGCCCGATGATGAAGGGCAAATACGTCAGCGAGGGCATGATCTTTGCTGCCGACACCGCCGACGGCGGCTGCTCCATTGCATTCTACGGCGACGACACCCCGGTCGGCAGCCGCATCCACTAAGCCATGGAGAAAACGACGCTTTCCCGTGCAGAAAAGCTGGACCGGATCTTCAGCACCCCGGTATATGCCGTGCTGCTGGCCATCTTCTGCAATGTGCTGTGGGGTTCGGCGTTCCCGTTCATCAAGATGGGCTACCGGTTATTTGCCATTGACTCTGCCAACACGCCCTCCATCTTCTGCTTTGCAGGAGTACGGTTCATGCTGGGCAGTTTTTTGGTGCTGCTGGGCAGTGTCCTGCTGCAGAACCGGGTGCCCAAACTCCCCCGCGGCAAGGTGGCGGCCGAGTGCTGCGCCCTGGGCCTGTGGCAGACCACGACCCAGTACGCGTTCTACTACATCGCCGTTGCCATGCTGACGGGTGCCTTCGGCGGCATCCTGAACAGCACCCAGAGCTTTCTGGGCGTCATCTTTGCCCACTTCCTCTACGGCAATGCCGACCGCATGACCCCCGCCAAGCTGCTGGGCTGTGTGCTGGGTTTTGCCGGAGTGCTCATCGGCACCCTCGGCAACCACGGCAGCGGCAGCAGCTGGGGCATCTTCTGCATGCTGCTGGCCACGGTCATCTTTACCCTGTCCGGCCCGTGGAACAAGGCCGTGACCAAAAAGGCCGACAGCTTTGCGGTCTGCTTTATCAACCTGTTTGTGGGCGGCGCAGCCCTGTTTGTGCTGGGCACTGCGCTGGGCGGACATCTGGGCAGTGTGAACCCGCTGGGCATCCTGGTGCTGCTGTATCTGGCCTTCATCTGCGGAGCCGGCTATGTGCTGTGGGCCCTGTTGATGAAGAACAACCCCGTCAGCCGCATTGCCATCTTTGGCTTTGTGAACCCTGTAGTCAACGTGCTGCTGAGTGCTGTGCTCAACGGCGAGCCCCTGCTGCGCTGGCAGTATCTGGCAGCTCTGGTGTTCGTGTGTGTGGGCATCTGGCTGGTGAACAAGGCACCCGCCCAAAAGGAGAAGGTATGACCGGCCCGATTTTTGACACCCATGCTCATTACAGCGCCCGCGCCTTTGACGCCGACCGCTTTGCCCTGCTGGACAGTCTGCCCGCAAAGGGCGTGGTAGGCGTGTGCGAGCAGGCCACCCACTCCGGGGACGCCCCCCGGGTGCTGGAACTGGCCCACCGCTACCCCTGGGTGGTGGCGGCCATTGGCATCCACCCGGAAAGCCTGCTGCCTGCCGCCGACTGCGGCGAAGATGGCCCCGCCCCCACGGTGTCGGTATACGGCGGCGACTGGGCGGCCGAGATGCGCGCCCTTGCCCCCTGCTACGAGGACCCCAAGGTGGTGGCCGTGGGCGAATGCGGGCTGGACTACCACTGGCCCGTGCCCAAGGACGCCCAGCTGGCCCTGTTTGAAGCCGAGATCCGTCTGGCGCTGGAACTGGACAAGCCCATTATCGTGCACGACCGGCAGGCCCACGCGGATGTCTATGCCCTGCTGAAAAAGTACCGGCCCAAGGGCATCGTGCACTGCTATTCCGGCAGTGCGGATGACGCCGTGTGGCTGGCACAGCAGGGTCTGTACATTGGCTTTGGCGGTGCCTGCACCTTCCAGGGAGCCAAGCGAGCGGCAAAAGCCATTGCCGCCCTGCCGCTGGAAGCCATCGTGCTGGAGACGGACTGCCCCTATATGGCCCCGGAGCCGGTGCGCGGCACCCGCTGCGACAGCAGCCTCATCCGCTATGTGGGTGAGTACATCGCCCAGCTGAAGGGCATTTCTGCGGAAGAGGTGTTCCGCACCACGGCCGAGAACGCCCGCCAGGTGTACGGCCTGTAATATTTCCCCGCAAGATACAGGGTCTGTGCCCTGTTTCTGGATAAATCAAGCTTTAGAATCCATACTGTTATAAGGAGATTTCTATCATGAAAGCACGCATTCCCAAACACCGCGAGTTCATCATCAACTTCCCCGACAGCATCGACAACGCCAAGGCCAACGAGGGCTGGGCAAAGCTGCAGCAGATCGTGGAGGACTACAAGAAGGCCCACAACGGCGCTTCCGTCTATGCCCCCACCTTCATCGAGGACTGCGAGCCCGAGGTCAAGAAGCTGCAGGAAGAGTACGGCTTCGAGTACACCGTCGAGTACGTTCAGTAAGCTCTGAGTTTTCAGTATATTGCATTAAAAAGAGCAGAGCGTTCCAGCCAGCTGGCTGGAACGCTCTGCTCTTTTTGTTGCTTATTTCAGTTCCATATTGATGGACTTTTCCGTAAAGCCGTAGTTCCGGTACATCTCATACGCCTTTTTATTTCTGGCGTTCACCTGCAGCTCGATGGTGTCACATCCCTTTTCCGCCTTGAGCTGCTTCACTTTTTCAAAGAACTGGTGGCCGATGCCTTTGCCCCTGTACGCTTCCTCCACCGCCATGGTACTAACGAACAAAACATCCTTTGTTACCTGCGCCGGGCCTTCCACATGGCGCTTGAAGACTTCCAGAACACCAACAACGATGCCGTCCGTCTCGGCAATATACCAGCTGTCCCCTTTCAGGAGCTCAGCAAACAACCCTTTTGTAACCAACGGACTAGCCGGTTTGTAGACATCCGGCCGCCACTCGACATGCATCTGCTGCACCTGATCCATAATAGCAGAAAATCGGTCATAATCCTGCATTTGTGGGGTACGGATCGTTATTTTCATCTCGTTTTTTCCTTGTTGTATCAAAAGCACCTTGTCTGACACGGTTTCGGGTCCAGACAAGGCATTTTGAGTTTCTTTTCAGTTGTCTGCTTCCACCTTGCTGAGCAGGATGCGGTCGTTGTCCAGCGTCTTGCCGGCATTCTCGCGGAACTTTTCCAGCAGGTCGTCCACGGTCATCCGGCTGCGCTCTTCGCCCTGCACGTCGAACACAACGCGGCCCGCATCCATCATCAGGGTGCGGTTTCCCAGTTCCAGCGCCTGATGCATGTTGTGAGTGACCATCAGGCAGGTGATCTTCTTTTCGGCCACGATGTTCCGGGTCAGCTCCAGCACCTTTTCCGCCGTGGCGGGGTCCAGAGCGGCGGTGTGCTCGTCCAGCAGCAGCAATTTGGGGGTGACCAGCGTAGCCATGAGCAACGTCAGCGCCTGCCGCTGGCCGCCGGACAGCAGGCCCACCGGCTGTTTCATGCGGTCCTCCAGGCCCATGTCCAGCAGAGAGAGCTTCTCGCGGAACAGTTCTTTATCCTTGCGGGAGATGCGGGAGAAAATGGCGTGAGGCGCAGTGCCTGCACGCAGGTAGGCCAGCGCAAGATTTTCCTCAATGGTCATGTTGGGGGCTGTGCCTTTGAGGGGATCCTGGAACAGGTGGCCGATGACCTTGCTGCGCTGGTGCTCCGGCTCAAAGGTGATGTCCTGCCCGCCCAGCACGATGCTGCCCTCGTCGGCGATGAATCCGCCGGTGATGGCATTGAACAGGGTGGACTTGCCCGCGCCGTTGGAACCCACGATGGTGGCAAAGTCCCCGGCTTCCATGTGCAGGCTCACTCCGTTCAGAGCCACCTTTTCATTCACGGTGCCGGGGTTGAAGGTCTTATGCAGGTCGTTCAGCTGCAGCATTTCCATCTTACTTTCCCTCCTTCACGGCCGCGGCGCGGCGGGCACGGGCGGCATGTTTGCGCTTTTCAAAGGCAAAATGCTCCCGGATGGCTGGCATCGAAATGGCCACGGCCACAATGATGGCCGACACCAGCTTCATGGCAGCGGCCGGCACATTGAAGCGCAGGGCCACGGCCACGATAAAGCGGTACAGGCAGCTACCGAACACCACGCCCAGAATGCGGCGCAGCATGGTGCGCTTGCCCACAAGGGTCTCGCCGATGATCAGGGAGGCCAACGCAATGGTGACCATGCCGGTGCCCACGTTGATGTCGCAGCTCTTCTGGTACTGGGCCAGCAGACCGCCGGACAGCGCACACAGCGCACCGGACACGCACAGGCCCACAGTAATGGTAAAGGCCGGGTTGATGCTGGAGGCCCGCACCATGGCGGTGTTGTCACCGGTGGCCCGGATGGACAGGCCCAGCCGGGTGCCCAGGAAGCCCAGCATGGCGGCGCAGGCCAGGGCGATGATCACCCCCACCAGCACCAGCTTGTACCAGCTGCCCAGAAAGCCCAGCGACTTTTTGGCCAGCGAGAAGATGGTCTCGGTCTTGACCAGCGACATGGTGGAGGAAAAGCCCATGGCCGCCAGATTGATGGTGTACAGGCCGGTGTTGACAATGATACCGGCCATGATGCTTTCCACACCAAGGCGGGTCTGCAAAAACGCAGTGACAAAGCCGGAGCACACGCCCGCCGCCATGGCCGCCGCAAGGGCCAGAATGGGGTGGCCGGTCAGTGCTACCTGACAGGCCACCGCACAGCCCAGGGTAAAGCAGCCGTCGGTGGACAGGTCTGCGATGTTCAGGATGGAATAGCTCAGAAACAGTGCCAGCGCCACCAGAGCGTAGATACAGCCAAGCTCCAGCGCGGTCTGGATGACGTTGAGCGAAAAGATACTCGCCAGCATGGTGTGTACTCCTTTAAAATACGGTTATTTTTACACGGCCTCGCCCTCTCCGTCACGGCTCACGCCGTGCCACCTCTCCCAGCGTGAGAGGCCTTGGCATTGCGGTCATGTTCCCGGTTCTGCCAAAGGCTCTCCCTTTGGGAGAGCTGACATTGCGAAGCAATGGCTGAGAGGGCGAGGTTGCTTTTCAGTTCAAGGCATCTTTAAGAGAAGTTCTCCGCCGTGGTCACTTCCACGATCTCGGTGCAGTAGGGTTTGAAGGCTTCCTTCAGGGCATCCAGCTTGTTACCCTCAAAGCCCAAGGCGGCGGCGGTCTCGGTGTTGATGGTCACAATGCCGTTGTCAAAGGTCTGGTAGGGCATCTCGGTGGCACTCTTGCCATCGCACAGGATCTCGGCCACCATGTCGGCGGTGGCCTCGCCCAGCTGGACGTAATCCACGCCGTAACCCACCAAGGCACCGTTCAGGGCAAAGCTGTCGGCACCGGTGAAGTGCATCACGCCGGCCTCGGTGAAGGTCTCGTAGATGGACAGCTCCGCGGTCATGATGGTGTTGTCGGTGGGGGTGAACACGGCCTTGACCCCGGCAGCCACCAGGGCTTCGGCAGCCATCTGCACCTCGGCGGTGGTGGTGCCGTTCTTTTCAATGTACTGGATGCCCTTTTCGTCGCAGAAAGCCTTGGCATCGGCGATGGCCTGCGTGGAGGAATCCTGGCTCAGGTCATACAGCAGGCCGATGGTGTCGATCTCCGGGTCTGCGGCAAGAATCAGGTTCATGATGGCGGCGGTGTTCAGGGCGTCGGAGGTGCCGGTCATGTTCTCACCGCCGTCAAAGCCTGCAGCAGCGGGGTCGGTGACGGCGGAGTACACCACCGGGATCTCGGTATCTTCCACAGCGGCCAGCATGGTGGCGGCGGTGGGGGTGGCCACAGCCACGATCACGTCCACGCCATCGGCCACCAGGTCGGCGCCGATCTGGTTCAGGTTGCTCTGGTCGGCCTGCGCGTTGGCGTAGTAATCAGCGTAGTCAAAGGTGACGCCCTTTTCCTTGCCCAGCTCGTCCAGACGGCTCTCCACGGATGCCACGATCTGGTTGAGGGAAGCATGATCCACATAGTTGACGATGCCCACCTTGAAGGTCTCACCGGCCACGGCGCTGGAAGCGGCCTCGGAGGAAGCGGCTGCACCGGATGCGGTGCTGGCGGTGGAAGACGCTGCGCCACCGCAGCCGGTCAGAGCCAGCGCGGAAACGGCGGAAGCTGCCATAGCGGCCTTCAGGAAGCTGCGGCGGGAGATCATGTTCATGGTTTTCATAGTGGTTAACTCCTTTCCCGGAGCGGGCGGCATAAAAAAGACCCGCTCCCTTTGCGGGACGGGTCTTTCCAACGAAAAACGACCCTGTCCCTGTGTGTTATCCACAAGGACAGGATCGGTAAAATACGATTCTGCGGTGCCACCTTGCTTGCCCTGCTGTGAACGCAGAGCCTCTCACGGAGAGCCAACACTCCCCTGCCCTGTAACGGAGGCTTCCGTCCCAAGCTACTGGGGAACTTTCCCGTTTGCCCGGCCCTCGGCGGCCCACGAAACTCTGCCCCGCTCTCGCCCGTTTGCACTGTCCGGGCTCACTGCAGATGCGCTGTGCAGGTCCTCTTCCGCCTCATCGGTTTGATTGCATTATACACTTTATCTGCGTAAAGTCAAGAGGCAATGCAAAAAATTTTTTGCAGGTTTCCGGCAAAGTCACACTTTGCTCTTTTTACGCTTGCGCCACACAAAGTATGCCGTGTACACCAGCCATACCGGCAGGGCGGCCAGCGTCACCATGCGGCTCAGGGCAAGGCCGTCGGCCTGATACACAAAGTCGATGCTGCTGGTGCCCGCCGGGCACAGCACCGCCATCATACCGTCATCCACCCGCACAATGTCGGTCTGCTCCCCATTGACATAGGCCGTGAAGCCGTCATCGTAGGGCACCAAGAAGAACACGAGGTTTGCCTTGTCCAGCGTGATCTCCGCGTGGAAACCGGCATTGTTCATCTCAAACACGCTGCACGCCTGCGCACGGCGGTCGTTGCAGTCCTGCACATAGGCTTCATAGGTCAGCTCGCTCTGCTTTTCCTCCGGCAGTTCGGTGAGGTACTGCCCGTAGGCGGCAGCGTCCTCATCGCTGAACACCAGTGCCCGCATCAGCAGGTTGGCACGGGAGTTCTTGTTCACCTGCCCGTAGGTCTCCTCGGTCACATAGTAATCGTAGGTAAAGCCCATGGGAACGTAATTTTTATTCTTGTACAGCACAAAACCGTCCAGCTCGTCATAATAGGCCCAGCCGTCGTCGGCCTGGCTCTCAAAGTCTGCCTGCTGTTCCGGCGTGGTGATGAGATATTCCACACTCAGCAGGCCCCGCAGGGCATAATTGGAGAGTTCCGGTTCACTGCGCACATCCCGCTTGACGCCCAGGGCCGGGTAAAAGCTGAGGATGCTGGGGGCCGCCGTGCTGCCGAAATATTGCAGGCAGCTCTTGTCCAGCCACATGCCGATGTTGTCGTGGATCTTGTAGGTGTCCACGCGGTAATCGCCTTCCGGCAGATCCTCCTTCAGCAGCAGGGCGTTGTTGTCCTGCTCCACAAGATCGCTGTCGGTGTACCATTGGCCGAACTTGCCGATGCCGATGTGCACCATACTGAACACGCAGGCAAAGGCCACCACCGCCGCCGTCATGCGCTGGGCAAAGCGGCTGTCTGCCCGCCATTTCTGGCAGATCAGACGGTAGAGCAGCAATCCGCCCAGGCCAAAGCCCAGCACCACGAAATACTGGCCGGGGTTCTTGAGCACACCCAGCGACCAGGTGCCGGTGTCGTTGTCCAGCACGGGCACCAGTGCAAAGGCCAGCGTAGCCAGCATGATCCAGCCAAGGCCCCGGGCCGGGGTGTCCAGATCGGTGTTGTGATCTTCCAGCGCATTCACGGTCATCGCCGCAAGGATGAGCACCGGCATATAGTACCAGCGGGCATAGTAGCTGGAGTTGAGAGCGTAGAATGCGCTGTTCAAGATGGGCACCAGCGCGCACACGGCGCACACCGCCACAATGCGCTTTTTGCTGTCGCCATGGCGGGCACGCCAGTAGGCCAGCGCACCTGCCAGACTGCACAGGGGCAGATAGGCCGACATGCTGGTCCACTTGATGACGCCTTCCGACCAGATGGAGGTCAGGTAGGGAGAATCCGGCGGCATCACCCAGCTGAGCAGGATGGCCAGATACTGCTGCACCTTGCCGTAGGTCAGAAAGCCCCATCCGGACGCAAGGTCGATGGTGCGCGGGTTCTGCAGCAGGCTCAGCACCGCCGGGATCAGCAGCAGGCAGCCCATGGCCACACCCAGCAGGCTTTCAAACGCCAGCTGCACAAACCGCTTCACGGTCAGGCGGTAGTCGCCGGTAGTGAGCTTGCACACAAAGTAGATGGCCAGGAACACCACCTGCCCGGCAAAAAAGAAGTAGTTGTTGAGCAGGTTCACCGCCGCCCAGAAGGCAAACAGCCCGTGACGCTTGTTGTACATGGCCTCGTCCAGCGCCCACAGCAGATACGGGAACAGCGCCACCACATCCACAAAGTGGTTGAAGAACACGTTGTACACCGCAAAGCCGGACAGTGCATACAGGCAGGCACCCAGCACGGCGTAATCCCAGTTTTTGACGTAGCGCTTCAGGTACAGGTACGCACCGCCGCCCGCCACGCCGAACTTGAGCACCAGCAGCGGCACCATCAGGTAGGGCAGCCACCGCTGCGGGAACAGTAGCGAGAACCAGAAGAAGGGCGAGCCGTACAGGTAGAAGGAGTAGGCATTCATGGCACCGCTGCCCAGGTCCGTTGCCCAGGAGAAGGTGTTGCGGGGTGCCCCGGCAAAGGCGCTGTCCGGGTAGCCTGCCCCCTTCAAAAAGCCGTTCATGTACCGGTAAAAGCTGATCTGCTGGCTGTTGAAGTCGCCTGCATAGTGGAAGAATCCGCCGTCCATGATGTAGAACGGCAGGAAAAAAACGGCTGCGGTGAGCGCACACAGCACCACCGCCCGCCAGAACCGATCCTTTTGCTGCCCGGGCAGCCGCTGCTGCCGGGACATTCCGAATTGTTCCATGGGACCCTCTTTCTCCGCCGCCGGGGCGGAAGCTGCTTTTTTATCAGTATACCACGCAGGTCGGCCCGAAAAAAGGACGTTTCTTCACCGCTGCCCCTTGACAAGCGCCTGCCGGGCAGGTATGGTGGAGAAAACACATCCAAGGAGGGTTCCCCGCCATGCTGTATCCGTTCAACGCCCTGCTGGCACGCATGAAGTATATCACCCGCTGGAGCCTGATGCACTCCACCCGGGCCGAGTCGCTCAGTGAGCACACCTGCGACACTGCCCTGCTGGCCCATACCCTGTGCCTGATCGCGCGGCGGTACACCGGCACCCCCTGCCGCCCCAAAACGGTGGCGGTAGCGGCACTGTACCACGATGCCCCGGAGATCATCACCGGGGACCTGCCCACGCCGGTCAAGTATCACAGCGCCACCCTGCGCGACGCCTACAAGGCCATGGAGCGGGAAAGCGTGGCCAGCATGACGGCCATGCTGCCGGACGAGCTGGCCGAAGAGGTCGCGCCCTTCCTCACCGGAGAGCTGCTCACGGCAGAGGAAACCAAGCTGCTCAAGGCTGCCGACCGGCTGAGTGCCCTGGTCAAGTGCCTGGAAGAGCAGCGCAGCGGCAACCACGAGTTTGACGCGGCACTGGCCCAGCAGAAAGCCGTGCTGGAAGCCATGCACTGCCCGGAGGCCGACTGGTTCATGGCCCACTGCCTGCCCTGCTACACCCAGAATCTGGATGAGCTGACCCGGCAGGACGGATAATATTTTTTACGGGAACGGCACTTCCCGCACGTCGTCGGGGTCCAGACCGGCTTTGCGCTGCTCTTCAAAGACAGCGTCGATCAGCTCGTCCAGATCTTCCAGATGGGTCAGGGTGCAGCAGTAACGCCGCAGGGCGGCAGCGCCCTTCAGCCCCTTCATATAGTGCATGGTCTGGGCACGGGCCTGCGGCATGGCCACAAACTCGCCCTTCTGCTCCACCATCTCTTCCACCTGACGGCGCAGGGCATTCATGCGGGCCTGCAGGTTGGGGGCCTTGGGTTCCGGGGTGCCCTCGATGGCGGCATTCACCCGCTCAAACAGCCACGGGTCGCCCAGCGCAGCACGGGCGATCATCACGCCGTCGCAGCCGGTCTGCTGCATCATGGCCACGGCATCCTCGGCCGAATGGATGTCGCCGTTGCCCAGCACCGGCACATGGACTGCCTGCTTTACCCGGGCAATGATCTCCGGGTCGATGCCCGGGGTGTACATCTGCTCACGGGTGCGGGCGTGTACCGCAATGAGGGCCGCGCCCGCCTGCTCGCAGGCCTTTGCGCACTCCACGGCGGTCACATGGTCGGCGTCCCAGCCCTTGCGCATCTTGACCGTGACCGGGCGGCTGGTGTGGGTCACCACCTGCTCCACGATGCGGCCGCAGCGGTCCGGGTCCAGCATCAGCTTGCTGCCCGCGCCGCCGGACACGATCTTGGGGGCCGGGCAGCCCATGTTGATGTCCACAAAGTCGAACTCATACTGTTCCATAGCGGCGGTGGCTTCGCCCATAATCTGGGGCACCTCGCCAAAGATCTGCACGCCATAGGGTGCCCCGTTGGGTTCTGCCTTCAGCAGGCTGACGGTCTTGTGGTCGCCGTACACCAGTGCCCGGCTGGACACCATTTCGCTGACCGTAAAGCCTGCGCCGTGCTGCGCCATCAGGCGGCGGCAGGGCGCATCGGTAAAGCCCGCCATTGGTCCGAATACTGCCCGGTGGGGCAGAACGATGTTTCCGATTTTCAAAGGTTCCATTGGTGTTCCTCGATTGTTCTGAATGACCAGAGAGAAAACGATTTTGAATTGCCTCCGCTGCGCTCTGGCAATCACAGCGGAATTTTGTTTTTATAAGAGCAATTCCGGGCAGCCTGCGGGCTGCCCGGAATTGCGTTTTCACAAAAAAGGCTGCAACCGTAAAATGCAGTTTTCACGCAAAGCCGTTTCTGTCTGCTTATGCTCCGGCCATCTGTCCGGTGTTTTACATTTTCTCCGGCACAGTGATCTTGAACATGGTCAGCACGTTGAAGATGACGTTCTTCACGCCGATGCACAGAGCCAGACGAGCCTGCTGCACGGCAGAGTCTGCGCCCTGGATGCGGCAGCTGCCGTAGAAGCGGTGGAAGGCACTGGCCAGATCAATGACAAAGCGGTTGATGCGGCTGGGGTCGTACTTCTCGGCCGCCATGACGATCTCCTGGGGGAAGGCTGCCAGCATGCGGATCAGGTCCATCTCGGAGGGCTCGGTGAGCAGAGTAGCGTCCACCTGCTCGGCACCGGCAAACTGCACGCCCTCGCTCTCCATCTTCTTCAGGATGGAGCAGATGCGGGCATGGGCATACTGCACATAGTACACCGGGTTGTCGTTGTCGGTCTTGACGGCCTGATCCAGGTCGAAGTCGATGCCGCTGCCGGCGTCGTGCATGTTGAACAGGAAGCGTGCACTGTCGATGGGCACCTCTTCCAGCAGGTCGGTCAGGGTGATGGCGTTGCCGGTACGCTTGGACATGCGCACGGGCTGGCCGTCGCGCATCAGGTTGACCATCTGCATCAGGACAACATCAAGATCGTTGCCGTTCAGGCCGATGGCATCCATCGCGCCCTTCATGCGGGCCACATGGCCGTGGTGATCGGCGCCCCACACGTCGATGGCCTTGGCAAAGCCGCGGGTGGCCAGCTTGTTGTAGTGGTAGGCGATATCGGCAGCAAAGTAGGTGGGGATACCGTTGGCACGGACGAGCACCTCGTCCTTGGCTTCCTCTTCGGTGCCGTCCTCGGTCTTTTTCTTGTTGACGGTGCCGTACTTGGCAGCGTACTGTGCGCTGCGGTACATGATGGCACCGTCCTCGGCCTTGTAGCAGGCACCCAGCTCCAGCAGCTTGTCCACCACGGCCATCACCGCGCCGGACTCGTGCAGGGTGCTCTCATGGAACCACACATCATAGTCGATGCGGTACTTGCCCAGGTCGCGCTTGAGGGCGGCGATGTTCTTGGGCAGGGCATAGGCCACCAGAGCGTCCTTCAGCTGTGCGAAAGCATCGCTGGCAAACAGGGTCTCTTCGTCCATCCCCTGGCAGGCGGCAACGTACTGGTCGCCGTTGATCTCGGCGAACTCCCCGGCCAGCACCTTGATATCGCCGCCCTGATAGCACTCGGCGGGCAGCGGATAGGCTTCCTCGCCGCAATACTTCTGCAGATAGCGCACAGCCAGACTCTTGCCGAACTTCTGGATCTGGTTGCCGGCATCGTTGATGTAGAACTCGCGGGTCACATCGTAGCCGGACCAGTCCAGCACAGCGGCCAGGCAGTCGCCCAGAGCGCCGCCGCGGGCATTGCCCATGTGCATGGGGCCGGTGGGGTTGGCGGAAACGAACTCCACATTATACTTGGCACCCTTGCCGTGGTCGGTGCGGCCATACTCCTTGTTGGCGCAGGCACCCAGTACCACACCGGCCCAGTAAGCCGGGGACAGGAACAGGTTGATGAAACCGGGGCCGGCGATCTCGACCTTGGCAAACACGCTGTCGGTCAGGTCGGGCAGGTGGGCCAGCAGGGCCTCGGCGATCATTCTGGGGGCCTTGCGCCAGGTACGGGCACCGGCCATGGCCAGGTTGGAGGCGATGTCGCCGTTCTTCACGTCGGCGGGGATCTCCACGATGAAGGCGGGCAGCTCGGCTTCCGGCAGGGTGCCGTCGGCCATGGCGGCCTTTGCCGCAGCGGTCAGCAGCGCACGGGCCTCGTCCAGTGCAGCCTGCCGGGGGTTGTAATTCTGGTAGGTCTTTTCAAATTCAGTCATTGGTCGGATTCCTTTCACAGTATTGGCAGATTCAGTTCACATGGGTCACGGTCACTTCCAGGCGGTTGCGGCTCACAAGGTCAGCGCTGTTGGCATCCAGCAGATAGGCGAACCGCACGGTGCCGCCCTTCTCGGTCAGTTCGTTCACGATCTCGTCGGCGGTCACGCCCAGGGTCATAGAGCCGAAGCCCGTCTCGTAATGGCACAGGTTGCGCTTGCCTTTTTCGATCTGCAGCTGGGTGCCCACCCCGCCGTTTTTGCCGAACCGCAGCATGACCACCCGGCTGCCGTCCACCGCGATCTTCAGCGTAGTGGTGCAGCCCTCGTAGCCGGTGGTCTCGGTCTCTTTATAGGTAATATAGTAGCTGCCGCCCTTCTGCACGAACTGGCCGCGGGTCATCAGCTCCACAAACTCTTCTTTTTCCTCATCCTCCATCGGCTCGTCGATGTGCTGTTCGATGCGGCTCTTGATGCGGATGATGTAATCTTCCTTCAGCGGTTTACTCACGTTGCTATCCCTTGTCAATATTTGTCAATGGCGATCTGCTCCACCGGGCCGCCTTTGTACTCGCCCAGAAACAGATCTGCCGTCTGCACAAAGCTGTCCGGCACATCGCTGACGTAAAAATGTGCCTGGCCTTCGTTCTCCTGCGCCGCGCGCAGGCCCCGCTCCGACAGCATCCGCTCCAGATGGTGGGCTGCCGTCTTGGCCGGATCCACCAGCGTGACCGACTGTCCCATGAACTCCCCGATCATGGTCTTGAGCAGCGGGTAGTGGGTACAGCCCAGGATCAGGGTGTCCACCCCGGCGTCCCGCACCTCGGTAAGGTACTGGGCGATCACCAGGCGGGTGACCTGCTGCTTTTTCTCTTCGCTGTGATCCACATACCCGGCTTCCACCAGCGGTACGAACAGCGGGCAGGGGCGGGCGGTGATCTCCACGCCCGGCACCAGTTTGCGCAGCAGCGTCTCATAGCTGCGGGAGCGGATGGTGGCCGCAGTGCCAATGACACCGATGCGGCGGTTGCGGGTGGCAAAGGCAGCCTCCCGGGCGGCGGCATCCACCACGCCCAGATAGGGCACCGGCAGCCGGGCCGCCTCGGCAGCCGGGTAGGTGCTGGACACCGTACCGCAGGCCGCCATGATGCATTTTACGTTCTGGGACAGCAAAAAGGCGATGTCCTGCCGTGCATACTGCAGGATGGTCTCCGGGCTGCGGCTGCCATAGGGCACACGGCCGGTGTCGCCAAAGTAGACGATCTCCTCATGGGGCAGGCGCTTGCGCAGCTCCCGCACGCCGGTCAGGCCGCCAAGGCCGCTGTCAAATACGCCGATGGGGCGGTTATCCATGCTGTTTTTCCGTCCTTTCCAGGGCAAGTTCGATCAGCCGGTCGATCAGGGCCGGCACCGGCAGACCCTCGTGCTCCATGAGCTTGGGGTACATACTGATGGACGTAAAGCCGGGGAAGGTGTTGATCTCGTTGATCATCACCCGACCGGTGCCCTTTTCCACAAAGAAGTCGCAGCGGGCCAGACCCTCGCAGCCCAGGGCCGTGTAGGCCATGGCGGCGTAGGTCTTGACCTCGTCCAGCTTTTCTTCGGGCAGGTGGGCCGGGATCACGGTCTGGCTCACGCCGTTCTTGTATTTGTCATCGTAGGTGTAGAACTCAGCACCGGCCAGGATCTCGCCCGGACGGGTGGCCACGGCGGGGTCGGAGCCGATGACGGCACATTCCACTTCCTGGCCGTCCACAAAGGCTTCAAACACCACCTTGCGGTCGTTTTCCAGAGCCAGTGCGATGGCCTTTTTCAGTTCCTCACGGTTGGACACCTTAGAAATACCCACGCTGGAACCGGCGTTGGCGGGCTTGACGAACACGGGCCAGCCCAGCTTTGCCTCCACACCAGCGCACACACCCTCCAGGTCACTCTCGATCTGCCAGCGGTTGGCGGCCAGCCACTTGGTGTGCGGGATGTCGTTGGCTTCAAACAGGGCGTTGGCCACAGCCTTGTCCATGCAGGCCGCACTTGCCAGCACGCCGCAGCCCACATAGGGGATGCCGGCCAGCTCCAGCAGACCCTGCACCGTGCCGTCCTCGCCCCACAGGCCGTGGAGCACCGGGATCACCACATCTACATGGATCTTTTCCACATGACCTTCCGGCGTGAACAGCACCATGCCGTGGTCGGCGCGGTCCGGGCTGAGGATGCAGGGCATGTTGCCGGCCAGCTCTTCCCAGCTGCCGTCTGCCATCTGTGCGGCAGTTGCCTCGGTATAGAGCCAGCGGCCCTCCTTTGTGATGCCCACTGCGAGCACCTCATACTTGGTACGGTCAATATTGTTGACAAAGTTTCCGACCGAAACACGGCTGACCTCATGCTCACTGGACATACCACCGAACAGCAGGACAACGCACAGCTTGTTTTCAGACTGCATGATCACTCTCTCCTATTTATAAAGCCCGCAGCGGGGCGGAATCAAACCGGTAAAAACGCCGTTTCGCCTTATTATACAATATCTATGCGCGCGATGCAAGCAAAATGCAAAAATGCCGTCCCGGCCGCCCGGCCGGAAAGCCTGCAAAAAATTTTCCGGAAATCGCAATTTTCCGCTTGACGGATGGAAAAAGGCGTGATACAATGATATCACCTCTTTTGCGGGGTTATTAAGTGCGCCTGTTTTACAGGTGCTCCCGCAACCCGAGGGAGGTTCAAAACAACCGTTATAATGGAGGTGTCAACAAATGACCGTTAAAATCACCCTGGCCTGCACCGAGTGCAAGCAGCGCAACTACAACACCACGAAGAACAAGAAGAACAACCCCGATCGTCTCGAGATGAAGAAGTACTGCCGTTTCTGCAAGAAGCACACCGTTCATCGCGAAACCAAGTAAAAGAAAGGCGGACGCACTATGGCAGACAAAACCGAGAAAAAGCCGGGCTTTGTGGCCAGAGCTAAAACCGCTGTGAAGAACTTCTGTGCACGCGTTGCCAAGTTCTTCCGTGACACCAAGAGCGAACTGAAAAAGGTGGTCTGGCCCTCCAAGGAGGACATCAAGACCAACACTGTCGTTGTGCTCGTCACTGTTGCGATCGCAGCGGTCGTGATGATCCTGCTGGATGCCATCTTTGGCGGCATCCTCGGCCTGATCATCGGCGCCTGAGAATCATCTTGAAACGGAGGGTCAACCAAAATGGAAGAATCAACCAAGCTGGTAGATGAGTCCACTGAGGCTCTTTGGTATGTTGTGCATACCTATTCCGGTTATGAGAACAAGGTCGCAAACGACCTGCAGACCATGGTGGAGAACCGCCACCTGCAGGATCTGATCTGCGACATCAAGGTTCCCGTCGAGATGGTTCCTGAGATCGACAAGAACGGCAAGCAGAAGATGGTGGAGCACAAGCTGTTCCCCGGCTACGTTCTGGTCAAAATGGTGATGAACGACGATACCTGGTATGTCGTGCGCAACACGCGCGGCTGCACCGGTTTTGTCGGCCCCGCCTCCAAGCCCGTTCCCCTCTCTGCCGAAGAAGTGGAGAAGATGGGTGTGGAGAAGGCTGCACCGCTTACCGTTGACTTCAATGTCGGCGATACTGTGCAGATCACCGCAGGTCCTCTGGAAGGCTTTATGGGCCTTGTGGAGGCCATTGATACCGAGAACTTCAAAGTGAAGCTCAAGGTCAACATGTTCGGCCGCGAGACCCCCGCAGAGGTGGAGCTCGGCCAGGTCGAGCTGCCGTAACCAACCGGCACAACCCGTTTACCAAGGTAAGACCGCAGTGCGGTTCTTATAGAGCGTGTGCAGGGAGCATGCGCTCGTGGGAGGCGCGGAAACACCGCGCCGCAACTCACCACAGATTTTTGGAGGTGCATTTACTATGGCACAGAAAGTTACTGGCTACATTAAGCTGCAGATCGAGGCCGGCAAGGCGACTCCGGCTCCCCCGGTTGGCCCTGCTCTGGGTCAGAAGGGCGTCAACATCATGGCGTTCACCAAGGAGTTCAACGAGCGTACCAAGAACCAGATGGGTTATGTGATCCCCGTCGTCATCACCGTGTACGCTGACCGCTCCTTCAGCTTCATCACCAAGACTCCTCCGGCAGCCGTTCTGATCAAGAAGGCCGCTGGCATCAACACCGCTTCCGGCAAGCCCAACACCGAGAAGGTCGCTACTCTGACCGCTGCTCAGGTGGAAGAGATCGCTAAGACCAAGATGCCCGACCTGAACGCTGCTTCTCTGGAAGCTGCATGCAGCATGGTCCGTGGCACCTGCCGCAGCATGGGCGTTACCGTCGAGGGCTGAGACATAAACAGTGGGAGGGCATAACACTGCCCGCATGACCACACAGGAGGATATACAATGAAACATGGCAAGCATTATGTCGACGCTGCAAAGCTGATCGATTCTACTAAGGCATATGATGTGAACGAGGCCCTGGAGCTGGCTTGCAAGACCGCTTCTGCCAAGTTCGACGAGACCATCGAGCTGCACGTCCGTCTGGGCGTTGACGGCCGTCACGCTGACCAGCAGGTCCGCGGCGCTGTCGTTCTGCCCAACGGCACCGGCAAGACCGTGCGCGTTTGCGCCATCGCCAAGGGCCCCGCAGCTGCCGCTGCTGAGGCTGCTGGTGCAGACATCGTGGGTGATGATGAGCTGATCGCTAAGATCGCCGGCGGCTTCATGGACTTTGACGTCGTCGTGACCACCCCCGACATGATGGGCCGCGTTGGCCGTCTCGGTAAGGTCCTGGGCCCCCGTGGCCTGATGCCCAACCCCAAGGCCGGCACCGTTGCTCCCGACCTGGGCAAGGCTGTTTCCGAAGCCAAGGCTGGTAAGATCGAGTACCGCCTGGACAAGCAGAACATCATCCATGTGCCCGTGGGCAAGGCTTCTTTCGGTGCAGAGAAGCTGTACACCAACCTGGACACTGTGATGGAGGCTATTGCCAAGGCAAAGCCCGCTGCAGCAAAGGGTACCTACTTCAAGAGCGCTACCATCGCCACCACCATGGGCCCTGGCATCCGTCTGAACACCCTGAAGTACGGTGTCTGATTTGAAGTTCTGATGTTTTTCTGCCGCTCCGCAAGGGTCGGCAGAAAAATTTTGTCAGAAAATTTCAAAAAAGCACTTGACAACGCCGCACGTTTGCGGTATTATAATCATGCTGTTTTTGAGACAGCAGGTGCTGGAATCCAGCGTAAGGCTATGCCGCCTGCCGAGAAACGTGCGTAAAGTTGCTTTATGCCTCTTTCTTGGCCAAGTGCGGGAAAGAGGCTTTTTTTATGCAGATTCCGGTTTTTCGATACAAGTTTTTGAAACGAGGTGAAACCGAATGCCCAGTGCAAAGATTCTTTCTGAGAAGCAGGCTTATGTCGCTGATCTGAAGGCAAAGTTTGAGAGTGCGGTTTCCGGCTGCGTCGTCGCTTATGGCGGCATTAACGTCGAGAACGACACCAAGCTCCGTAAGGAGCTGCGTGAGGCAGGCGTCGATTACATGGTCGTGAAGAACACCATGCTGCGTCTGGCTGTCAAGGGTACCTCCCTGGAGGGCCTGGCTGAGCAGTTCAAGGGCGATACCGCTATCGCTTTTGCTCACGAAGAGGACCCCATGTCCGCTGCCCGCATCCTGTGCAAGTACCAGGATGGCGATAAGTCCAAGAAGTTCGTCGTGAAGGCTGGCTTCATGGAAGGCAAGGTCATGGACGCTGCCGAGACCAACGCCATCGCAAAACTGCCCAACCGCGAAGGCATGCTGTCCATGTTTGCAGGCGCCCTCACCAGCACCCTGTCTGGTCTGGCCGTTGCAATGCAGGCTTATGCCGACAAGCAGGAAGAGCCCGCTGCTTAATCGCTGCGTGACTGCTGCTTAAACAAAACAAGACATCCACAAACAAAACCATTTATATTGGAGGGTTATTACCATGGCTTCTGAGAAGATTACTGCCATCATCGACTCCGTCAAGGAGCTGTCCGTTCTGGAGCTGAAAGAGCTGATCGACGCTTACTGCGAAGAGTTCGGCGTGTCCGCTGTTGCTGCTGCTGCTCCCGCTGCTGCTGGTGCTGCTGCTGCCGCTGAGGAAGAGAAGACCGAGTTCGACGTCATCCTGGCTGAGGCTGGCGCTACCAAGATGCAGGTCATCAAGCTGGTAAAGGAGATCACCGGTCTGGGCCTGAAGGAAGCTAAGGCTATCGTCGATGGCGCTCCCAAGGCTGTCAAGGAGAAGGTCTCCAAGGCTGAGGCTGACGACATCAAGAAGAAGCTGGAAGAGGCTGGCGCTAAGGTTGAGGTTAAGTAATTTAACCCCTTCTCTTACCGTTCTTTCTTGAACATCAAGAGGTCTGTACCGCGAGGTGCAGACCTCTTTTTTATGCCCCGGAACTGTGCTATACTGGTTGCAACAGGAGGAACGGCAGGGCTGCAACACCTCTGCCGCACAAGAGAGTTATGGAATACCGCAACTGGAACAACAAACCGCTCCGCACTTCCCTGCTGGGCTACGGATGCATGCGCTTTCCCACCCGGGCAGACGGCAGCATCGACGAGCCCCGGGCCGAAGCCCTGCTCAACACCGCAAAGGCCGCCGGTGTGAACTACTTCGACACGGCCTACCCCTACCACAACGGCCAGAGCGAACCTTTTGTGGGCCGGGTCATTGCCAAATGGGAGCGCAGCAGCTTCTACCTGGCCACCAAGATGCCGCTGTGGACCTGCAAGAACCTTGCCGATGCTCAGCGCATCTTTGAAGAGCAGCTCCAGCGGCTGGGGGTGGAGTACATCGACTTTTATCTGCTGCACTCGCTGCACAAAGCCCGGTACGAGCAGGCCAAGGAACTGGGCATCGTGGACTGGCTGTGGGAGCAAAAGGCCGCCGGACGCATCCGAAATTTCGGCTTTTCCTGCCACGACAACGCCGCCGGTTTTGAGGCCATCCTGCGGGATCAGCCCTGGGATTTCTGCCAGCTGCAGTACAACTATCTGGACCGGGACGACCGCGCCGAAGAGATCAGTGGTGACCGGGGCTACCAGCTCACCGAGGAATGCGGCGTGCCGTTGATCATCATGGAGCCCATCAAGGGCGGCACGCTGGCCGCTCTGCCCGCAGACGCCGCCGCGCCGCTGCGTGCCCTGCACCCGGACGCCAGCGATGCTTCCTGGGCGCTGCGCTGGGTGGCCGGACACCCCAACGTGCATGTGGTGCTCTCCGGCATGAGTGCCGAGGAGCAGCTGGCAGACAATCTGACCACCTTTGACCACTTTGTCCCTCTCTCCCCTGCTGAGGATGCAGCTGTGGAACAGGCGGCTGCCGTGCTGCACAGCCGCATCAAGATCGGCTGCACCGGATGCCGCTACTGCATGCCCTGCCCCATGGGGGTGGACATCCCGGATAATTTCAGCATCTGGAACCGTCTGGGCATGTTCCAGCAGCCGGAAGCAGTCAAAAAGCAGTGGACCGAGCGCTTCCCGGACAGCGAGAAGGCCCTGCACTGTGTGCGCTGCGGCAAATGCGAGACCGTGTGCCCCCAGAAGCTGCCCATCCGTGCATCGCTGGCCCGCCTGCAGGAGGAACTGGACGCACTGTAACAAAAAAGATCCCGCGCCGGATGACGCGGGATCTTTTTGCATTCAAATGTTTACCACAGACGGATGACCTTGATGACGCCCTCTGCCTTGTCGCGGGCCAGCTCCAGATGGTGCTGCAGGGAGTCTGCCGCGCGGTCCCAGTCGCCGGCCAAAGCAGCGTCCAGAATTTCCAGATGCTCCTCACAGGTCTGCTCCTGATTGATCATGCTCACCTTGCCGGTCATGATGCGGAAGCGGGTGTTCAGGCCGGTAATGCGGTCGTAGGCGCTGCGCAGATACTTGTTGGGCAGGGTGCTCATGAGCAGCTCATGGAACCCGTCGTCCGACTCACAGAAGTCGGAGATGCGCTCCGGGTGATGCATGAGCTCGGTGTAGTTTTCCAGCGCATCCCGCGGGATGCGGTCGCCATAAGTACGCAGGGCATAAGGCTCCACCAGCAGACGCATCTCAAACATGCTGTGCACATCTTCTTCGGTGATGCCGGAAACCATCAGGCCCTTTTTGGGCAGGATGGTGATCAGGCCCTCCTGCTCCAGACGGCCCAGTGCATCCCGCATGGGGGTGCGGCTGATGTTGCCCATTTCCGCGCAGAGTTTCTGCTCATTCAGAAACTCGTTGGGCCGGTACTCACAGTTCAGGATCTTGGTTTTCAGGTATTGATAAGCCTGCAGCTTCAGGCTCGGCTTGGACTGGGTTTCCATTTCTTTCATAGGCGGTCGTACTCCTAAAATTCTCCATACAAATGCGGCAGCCCGTTCGCGGCCTGCCGCCCGGCTTCTTCCTCGGGCATCGTCTTGTATCCCGTCTGCCATCCAACATTTCTCACTAATATATTATTTCACACAAGTGTATTTTTTACAAGAGTTTTGAGAAAACTTTGGTGTGTTTTCCGTTTTGACCAAAGATTTTGCGTCATTTTCGCCAATTGTGACAAGAAATTTTGTGCTTGTCACCAAATTCGGGCTGGCTGGGCCTTCCTTTTTGCATCCCACACAAAAATATGCTACAATAGGTCAAAACAGTTTTCATTCAGAAAGGAAGCGTTCTTTTTCCATGGCACGGAGCGACGGCTACAATACCAAGACCCGCCAGCTGATTTTGGATTATCTCATCAACAACCGGCAGCACGCAGTCAGTGCCTCCAACATTCTGGAGCATCTGGAGGAGCAGGGTGCCAGCCCCAACCCCACCACCGTGTACCGCTACCTCGACAAGCTGGCCGGGGAGCAGCGCATCATGAAATATGTGGCTGATAAGGGCGAGAAGGCCGTGTTCCAGTATGTGGACGAAGGCCGCCACTGCCGGGAACACCTGCACCTGAAGTGCGTGCAGTGCGGCCGCATCTACCATCTGGACTGCCACTTCATGGACGAAGTGCGGGCCCATCTGATGGCCGAGCACGGCTTTACGTTGCAGTGTGAGGGCAGCGTTTTGTACGGATTGTGCCGCCACTGCGCACAAAATGCCCCGCAGCCGGAGCAAACCGCACAAAAATGTTCCTGCTGTGTTGACACGGGCAAAAAGCCGTGATACAATGCAGGCAGAAAAAGCGTTGAACGGGAAAAGTAAGGTTTCAAGGTTCTTTTGCAGAGAGCGCAGGCCGGTGGAAGCTGCGCAGAGAACGAAGCCCGAATGAACACCCGTGAGCTTCCCCCTGAACCCACCGGGTGCGGCAGTAGGGGCAGACGTGCGCCGCTCGTTATCGCGGCAGTGCTTTCAACGGGGAGAGCGCACAAAAGTGACTGGCATACTCTGTGTGCCGGTAATTTAGGTGGCACCACGGATACGGCAGCATATTCGTCCTAGCAAAACGGGATGAATGCGCTGCCGTATTTTTTTATTCACCAAGGAAAAAAGAGGGGTAAGAAATATGTGTTGTGTGATGGGCTACACCGGGCACGATCTGAGTGCCGCCAAGTTCAAAGAATATCTGCTGCGCACCGTGATGCGCGGCCCGGACGACCAGCGGGTGGTGGAAGGCCCCTTTGGCCTGATGGGCTTTGGCCGTCTGGCCATCATGGGTCTGACGCCGGAGGGCATGCAGCCGTTCTACCGCGGTGCCGACTGCGTGGTGTGCAACGGCGAACTGTACGGCTTCCGGTTTGAGAAGGAGATCCTCAAGCGCCGGGGCTACAAGTTCCAGTCCGACTGCGACTGCGAGATCCTGCTGCCGCTGTACTACGAGTACGGTCTGGACATGTTCCGCCACATGGACTCCGAGTTCGCACTGATCCTGTACGATTCCCGCAAGGACCGGCTCATTGCCGCCCGCGACCCCATCGGCATCCGGCCGCTGTTCTACGGCTACTCCAAGTCCAGCCACCAGATCGCTTTTGCATCCGAGATGCAGAACCTGATCGGCTGGTGCGATGACATCCGTCCCTTCCCCATTGGCAGCTACTACTGCGACGGCCGCTTCGTGCGCTATGAGGACATTGCCGACGTGCCCGCTCCCATGCAGGATGACATGGACACCGTGCTGACCAACATCCGCGAAAAGCTGATCGCCGGTGTGGAGAAGCGTCTGGACGCCGATGCCCCGGTGGGCTTCCTGCTCTCCGGCGGCCTGGACTCCTCGCTGGTGTGCGCCATCGCCGCCAAGAAGCTGGGCAAACCCATCCGCACCTTTGCCATCGGCATGGATACCGATGCCATCGACCTGAAATATGCCCGTCAGACCGCCGATTATCTGGGCAGCGAGCACCACGAGATCATCATCAACCGCGACATCGTGCTGCAGAACCTGGAAGAGGTCATCCGCCTGCTGGGCACCTGGGATATCACCACCATCCGCGCCAGCATGGGCATGTACCTGCTGTGCAAGGCCATCCACGAGCAGACCGACGTGCGGGTGCTGCTGACCGGCGAGATCTCGGACGAGCTGTTCGGCTACAAATACACCGACTACGCTCCCACCGCCGACGCCTTCCAGCAGGAGAGCCAGAAGCGCATCCGGGAGCTGTATATGTACGACGTGCTCCGCGCCGACCGCTGCATCTCGGCCAACAGCATCGAAGCCCGTGTGCCCTTCGGCGATCTGGACTTTGTGCGCTACGTCATGGCCATCGACCCGGAAATGAAGCTGAACCGTTACAACAAGGGCAAATACCTGCTGCGCAAGGCCTTTGAGGGCAACTGGCTGCCGCCGGAGATCCTGTGGCGTGAGAAGGCTGCTTTCTCGGATGCCGTGGGCCACAGCATGGTGGACGACATCAAGGAGTACACCAACAGCCTGTACACCGACGAAGAGTTCCAGCTGCGCCGGGCCAACTACTCGGCCCACTGCATGCCTTTTACCAAGGAGAGCCTGTTCTACCGGGAGATCTTCGAGAAGTATTACCACGACCAGAGCCGTACCATCGTGGATTTCTGGATGCCCAACAAGGCATGGCCGGGCTGCAACGTCAACGACCCTTCCGCCCGCGTGCTGGCAAACTACGGTGCCTCCGGTGTGTGATCCGTTTTCTTCACAGCAACAAAAAAGCCATGGCAGTTGCCATGGCTTTTTTGTTGTATTCACATCCGGATCTTCTGCGCTGCCCTTGCGATAGAGGCAAGCAGGGCCACCAGACGGGTCTCGTCCATCTGGCCGCAGTAGCTGGTAAAGGTGTAGTAGCACCCCTGCACGCAGAAGGACAGCACCACCTTGCGCACTACGTCGTTTTCAAAGGCGGGGTCGCTCTCGGCAATGCACTTGCGCAGCGCCGCCTCCACCCGGTTGATGAACAGCCCCTGCCGGGAATCCGCAAACAGGGTGTTGATCTCGTTCTGGTGCCGGACAAAGGCCCGGAACATCTCGCGGGCCAGCCACTCGGTACGCTCGCTCACATCCCGGGCGGTCAGGTTGGGCAGGCTTGCGACCACGGCCTCCACCATCTCGTCCTCCATGGCGTTGGCCAGGGCGTAGATGTCCTGATAGTGGGCATAAAAAGTGGATTTGTTGATGCAGGCCCGGTCGCACAACTCCTTGACCCGGATCTTTTCCAACGGTTTTTCGGCCCGCAGTTCCATAAAGGCCTGCTTGATGGCGCGTTCCGTTTTTTCAATGCGAATGTCCAGAAAATCCACCTCTTTTACATTTGGGTTGGCTATCCAACGTTTTTCCACTTTTGCGGATAGACAAGCCCCGCAGCGTTTTTTATACTGATTTTATCCGGAGCTGTCTGCCCCGCACGGTCATTCCCGGCGGTACAACAGGCCCTGCCGGTCCAGTTCTGCGCGGATGCGCTCAAAGCTGGCCCGGTCCGGGCAGCGCAAAGTGTGCAGATGCACGCCGCCGGTCATCCGGCTCAGCAGGCTTTCCGGCGCACTGCGCGCCTGCACCAGAAAGGTGTCCACATCGTAGCGGCTGGCCAGATTCAGGTTCGCGCGGATCTCGCCGTACAGGCTGTTTTCCACGGCCACATCCACGGCCACACCGCCCTGGTCCACAATGGTGTACAGCTCCCGGCGCATTTCGTCCTCGGTGCGGTGCACGCAGGCCAGGATGCCGGTATAACCTTTCTCTGCCGGGTGCAGCTGGTAGCCCCGCGGCGTCGCGTCGATCTGCGCCCCGCCTGCACGCAGCAGTGCCACGTCCCCCACCACGATCTGCCGGGAGACCCCCAGCTCAGCGGCCAGTGCACTGGCACTTACCGGGTTCTGGGCACCGCTCAACCGGGTCAGGATGCATTCTCTGCGCTGTGCTGCGTTCATCTTTTGTCAGGCTCCCCTTCCGTTTTCCGACGTTGCTGCCCCTATTGTAGCAAAACCGGCCGCAATGTGCAAGCCGCTTACTTTTTCAACCGCAGGATGGTGGCATAGTTGGAAGGCAGCTGCACCTTCATGCGGCCCCAGTCGAAGCTTGTCATCACCGGCTGCGCGCCCACCGTATCGGCCAGCAGATCCTCGGCCGCATTGGCCTCCACCGGCAGCTGGAATTCCAGCTGCGCCGGGCTGTCGCCGTTGTTCAGCACCGCCACAAGGGCTTCGCCGTCCAGCACACGGGCGTAGGCGTAACACTGGGTGGTGAGGTGCAGTTCCTTGAACTCGCCCCAGGTCAGGGCCGGTTCCTCGGCCTTCAATTTGCCCAGTGCCGCATATACGCTGGTGACCGGGTTGGTGGTCAGGGCGTCCTTGTAGTCCTCCAATTCCAGGCAGGGGCGCAGGGGCCAGTCGCTGCCCCACTCTTTTTTGCCCTCGATGCCAAACTCCGAACCATAATAGATGGACGGAATGCCCCAAAGGGTATATACTAGAATCGCAATGTGACGGATGTGCTCCCGGTTGCGCAGCTTGTTGGGCAGGCGCTCCACATCGTGGTTGTCCGAGAAAAGATACAGCCGGGTGTCGTGGCACAGCCCCTGCAGACGGCGCATGGTGTGGGCGATCTCGAAATAGTTGTGGTCGTTGTGGCCGCTCCACAGGCCCTTGTGCAGCTCGTAGTTGGTCACAGAGTGCAGCATTTCGGGGTTTGCCCAGCGGCTGTAGTCCCCGTGGATCACCTCACCCATGAGCCAGAACTCCGGTTTGATCTCGTTGGCCAGACGGCGCAGCCCGCGCATGAAGTCAAAGTCCAGCACATCGGCTGCATCCAGCCGGATGCCGTCGATGTCAAACTGGTCTACCCAAAAGCGGATGGTGTCGTAGTGGTAGGCCTGCACCTCCGGGTTGCGCTGGTTCAGCTTGACCAGCAGGTTGAAGCCGCCCCAGTTGCCGTAGGAAAAACCGTCGTTGTACTCGTTGTTGCCCCAGAAGTTCACATCGCAGAACCAGTCCTTATAGCGGGCGTTCTCGCGGTTGGCCTTCAGGTCCTGGAAGGCGAAGAAGTCGCGGCCCACATGGTTGAACACACCATCCACGATGACATGCTGGCCGCGGGCGTGGCAGTTGGCCACGAACTCCTTGAACTCTTCGTTGGTGCCCAGACGGCGGTCCACCCGGCGGTAGTCGATGGTATCATAACCGTGGGAGCCGCTCTCAAACAGCGGGCCGATATAGATGGCGGTGCAGCCGATGTCTGCTGCATGGGCCGCCCAGTCGTTCAGTTTTTGGAATGCACCCGGGGTGGGCTGGCCGTCATTTTCGTGCGCGCAGCCGCACAGCCCCAGAGGATAGATGTGATAGAATACCGCATTGTCATACCAAGCCATTGTTGAATACCGCTCCCTCTTTGCAAATAATCTCCTGCCGCCGTTCGGTCAGCGGCAGGATTAGTATAACACAAAATCTGACAAATATGTGAATTTTTGCCTATTTTTGTCAAGATTTGCCAAGAATACCGGCTACAGTGCCGGTTATAAACCATTTTCCTTGGATAAATTGCCCAATTGCAGCACCGCAGCTGCCGGTGCTGCCCATCATACACAGGAGGAGATCTTTGCATGAATTACCCTGCCATTCCCCGTGAATTTTTCAATGGAGACTGCTTCGACGCCTACCGCATTCTGGGCGCACATCCCTGCACGGCCCCGGACGGTGCCGAGGGCTGGCGGTTTGCGGTCTGGGCCCCCGGTGCCACCGCCGTGGAGGTGTGCGGCGGCTTTGACGGCTGGGAAGCCGGTGTGCCCATGGAGCGCGCCGAGACCGGCGTGTGGAGCGCCTTTATCCCGGGCCTGGCCGAGGGTGATCTTTATAAGTACCGCGTCCACGGAGCCGACGGCAGCGTGGTGATGCGCAGCGACCCCTATGCCTTTTCCACCGAGCTGCGCCCCGGCACGGCCAGCCGTCTGGCAAAGCTGGATTTTGCCTTTGACGACCATGCCTGGATGGAGCGGCGCGACAAGTGCCGCAACCGCCCGCTGAACATCTACGAGCTGCACGCCGGGAGCTGGAAGCACAAACCCGGCAGCACCCAGCCCGACGGCTCGGACGGCTGGTACAACTACGAGGAGCTGGCCAAGGAGCTGATTCCCTGGCTGCTGGACCATCACTTTACCCATGTGGAGCTGCTGCCGCTGGCCGAGCATCCCTTTGACGGCAGCTGGGGCTACCAGACCACCGGGTATTTCTCGGTGACCAGCCGCTACGGCACCCCGGCCCAGTTTGCTGCCTTCGTCAACGCCTGCCACCGCATGGGCATCGGCGTCATCATGGACTTTGTTCCGGTGCACTTTGCCGCCAACGCCGACGCACTGGCCAAGTTCGACGGCACCCACCTGTACGAGTACGACAGCGACGTGGGACAGAGCGAGTGGGGCACCTGCAACTTCAACTACTACCGCCGGGAGGTGTGCAGCTTCCTGAGCAGTGCCGCCGGCCTGTGGATGGACGTGTACCACTGCGACGGCATCCGCATGGACGCCATCTCCCGCGCGCTGTACTGGCAGGGTGACCCCAACCGCGGCGTGAACCAGGGTGCGGTGAACTTCCTGCGCAGCCTGAACCACGGGCTGAACAAGCGCTGGCCCACCGGCATCTACATGGCCGAGGACTCCACCAACTTCCTCAAGGTCACCGCCCCCACCCGCTACGACGGTGTGGGCTTCGACTACAAGTGGGACATGGGCTGGATGCACGACACGCTGGACTATTTCGCCACCCCCTTCGGGGAGCGGCCGAACGCCTACGGTAAGCTGCTGTTCAGCATGCATTACTTCTACAACGAACTGTATCTGCTGGCCCTGAGCCACGACGAGGTGGTGCACGGCAAAAAGACCATCATCGACAAGCTGTGGGGCACCTACGCCGAAAAGTGCGCCCAGCTGCGCACCCTCTATTTCTATATGTATATGCATCCGGGCAAAAAGCTCAACTTCATGGGCAACGAGCTGGGGCACTTCCGCGAGTGGGACGAAAAACGGGAGCTGGACTGGGACCTGCTCAAGTATCCCTTCCATGACGCTTTCCAGAAGTATTTCGCCCGCCTGAGCCTGGTATACGCCACCGAGCCCGCCCTGTTTGACGGCGAATACAACCCCGACTGCTTTGAGTGGGTGGCCAGCGAGAGCTGCACCGAGGGCGTCTACGCCTGGCTGCGCAAGGGCCGGGGCCAGAACCTGCTGTGCATCATGAACACCCAGGACCACGCCCACAAAAAGTTCCCGCTGTACCTCAAGTTCCCCTGCTCTGCGGAGCTGGTGCTGGACACCGAGGCTGCCGAGTGGGGCGGTGCCCACAAGGGCCGCCGCAAGCTGCACTTCCACACCACCGACGGCGGCGTGTACGGCCGGGATTACACCCTCACCGTGGACCTGCCCGCCATGGGCAGCTTCCTGCTGCGCCTGACCCCGGAGGCCCCCAACCCGGACGCCGCCCGCATCAGCGCCAACAAGGCCATGGCCCAGAAGCGCCGTATCGCCCGCGCCAAAAATTCCAGTAAGTAATATTTGTGTCAAAATGTCCCGTGTGCTTTGAAAGCAGCGGGGCATTTTTGGTTTTGCCTCCGCTATGGCTGGACAGTGCCCCCTGTGGTTTGCTATACTGTAAGCTGTGAATTTATGCTGTGTGCATCGCGCATTTTTATAAGGAGGATTTTTTCTCATGTCAGCAACTCTTTCCAAGCTGCGCACCTCGTGGGTAGGCAGGGCCCTGCTGGCCTATGCCGTGTCCGCACTGGCGCTGGTGGTGCTGGGCCTTGCCGCCCCCGGCAGTGCCGTATTTTTCCCGCTGGTGAGCCTGTGGTGCAACCTGGCCCTGTTCGGGCTGGTGCTGGTGGTGCTGCGGCTGGCGGACGTGAAGTTCGACCTGTTCCACTGGGCTGTGATCATCGGCTTCTGGGCCGCGGCGCTGCTCTACTTCTACTGGGCCGAGACCCGCCGCAGCTTCGTGTACATCTGGGACTACGTCAACTACATCAACAAGCAGTACAACGCCGAGGCCGCCTTTCTCCAGAGCCCCGGGGCCGGGTTCCGGTATATCTTCGACTCTTTTACCGAGGACTATACCAACTTCAACACCCTGTTCATCGAGTTCCCGTTCTGCCTGACCGACCGCACCGGCGACAGCTTTGCGATCTGTCAGGTGTTCAGCATCGTGCCCATGCTGCTGCTTTTGCTGGCCGGTCTGGTGGTCAAAGTGGGCCAGATGCTGCAGGTGAAAAACCGCTTCTGGTATTTTCTCATCGGTCTGTCCTGGACCTTTACCTACCCGTGGCTGCGCATGAGCGCCGTGCTGAGCCAGCCGGACTGGTTCGGCCTGATCTTCGCCTTCAGCATCCTGCTACTCACGCTGGATTTCCGGTTTGAAAAGCTGGACCTGCCCCGGTTCGGGCTGCTGTTCCTGGCCACGGCGGCCATCATCCTGTCCCGCCGGTGGTACCTGTACTTCGTGGTGGGCTACTACTTTGCCTACGCCGTGCTGGTGCTGGTGAGCAGCGCCCGCATTGCCAAAGTGGGCCGGAAGCAGGATGCCCTGCTGCAGGTGCGCAACCTGATCCTGTTCGGCCTGATGTCCATGGTGGCCATGGTCATCCTGCTGTGGCCCCTGGTGAGCCACATTCTGGGCTACGACTACGCCGACCACTATTCCTACTACAACGGCGGCGGCATGGTCACTGAAACCTACCTGCAATGCGCCCGCATGGGCCTGATGAACCTGGTGCTTATGGGCATGGGCCTGTGGTTCTGCCTGAAAGTGCACAAAATGCCAGCTCTGCCCTGTCTGGCCGGGCTGGAGATCCTGCTGAGCATGGTGCTGTTTACCCGGGTGCAGACCACCGGTTCCCAACATATGCTGCTGTTTTTACCCGGTTGGTTCCTCCTGTTCCTGATCGGTGCCGCAGCTCTGGCAGAGGGCATGAACCGCCGCCGGAACCTGAAGATCGGCTTCTGGCTGTTCACCATCGCCTTTGCCACCTCGGTGCGCTGCTCCCCCCTGACCACCGTGGCTCTGCCGGATTTTCTCATCGGCCGTACTGTTCTCTCGGCTTCTCCGCAGGAGAGCGCCCGCGATTTTGCCGCCATTGATGACCTGGTCTATGACCGCAAGGATCTGCCGCAGATCCAGGCCATTGCCAGCTGGATCGACACCCACTGTGCCGATGGCGAAATCGCCTACATGATCCCCCACGACACGCTGTACTGCCCGGACCACTTCAAGAACTGCCAGCTGCCCGCAACCCCCATCAACAACAAGCTGGCCTTTGGCTTCTCGGTGCCTGGCACCCACTACTTCCCCATGCAGTTCTTTGAGGCAAAATACGTTCTTACCGCCGATCCTTTCCCGCTGACTCATGTAAATGACCCTGAGAACGAGATGTCCCACAAGCTGAACGACATGTTCCTGGCCGTGCGCGACGAATACTTCGCACTGGAAGAGACCTTTGACATGGGCAACGGCACCACCTTTACCATCTGGCGGCGCACGGTAGCCCCCAGCCGCGCCGAGGTGGAGTATTACCTCAGTGCCTTTACCGAAGAAGATGCCAAATACCCTGAGATGTTCTCTCAGGTCGCCGAAAACTGGCTTGCTGCCCGCGGGCTGTAAGCGCTTACTGGAATGGAGGTTCCCTGCCATGGAACAAACCGCAAATGCTCTGCCGCCGGTCACGCTGGGGCAGTACAAGGGCCTGCCGGTCACCCGCCGGGTGCGCCCGGTGACCGAAGCCGCCGTTGCTTCTGAACTGAAAAGCCTTGCCCGCCGTCATGCGCCTTTCTGCGCCACCAGCGCCCCCGCTGCCCGGGGGATGCGGGTCACGCTGGATTTTGAGGGCTTTCTGGACGGCGCGCCCATCCCGGACAGCCGCATGGAACAGGTGACCGTGACACTGGGCACCGCCCAGCTCATGCCTGCCGCCGAGCAGGCCGTGTACGGCCACTGCGCCGGAGAGACCTTCCGCTTTGATTTCACCTACCCGGACGAGTTCCGCGTGCCGGAGCTCTCCGGCAAAACGGCGCAGTTCGAGATCTGCCTGCACACGGTGGAGCAGAAGCAGGAACCCACCGTGGACGATGCCCTGGCCCAGCGGCTGGGCTTTGCCACGCTGGACGCCCTGCGGGAGAGCATCCGTGCCAAGAAAGCGGCTTCTCACGAGGCCAACGCTGACCGTCTGGCTGAGGCTGCCCTGCTGGACCTGGCCGGGGCCAACCTGACCGTGGAGCTGCCTGCTGCCGTGCTGGACCAGAACGCCGACCACGCGCTGCAGCAGCTGAAGGATAAGCTTTCCCGGAGCCGCTTCTCGCTGGAGCTGTACTGCCAGGCCAACAACACCACGCCGGAACAGCTGCGGGCCGGCTATCGCCAGGACGCCGCACGCCGCATGCGCGCGATGCTGGCCGTGCCGGCCATTGCACAGGCCGAGAACATCACTGTGAGCAATGAGGAAGTGGACGCCGAATACACCCGTCTGGCCCGGCTGCACGGCAACCCGGAGGAGGAGATCCGCCGGGTTCTGGCCCGTGATGCTGTGGCCGCCGCCATTACCAACCAGAAGGTCCAGCGCTTTCTGCTGGACCATGCAGCTGTCACGTCGATCGTAGAAAAGGAGTGATCGTATGGGCTTTTTTACAAGAGCTGCGATGGATGCGCTGATGAAGACCACCCATCCGGAGATCAACCGCCGCCAGTGCTGGAACCTGCACCCGCACCGCAAATCCTGCACGGCCTGCAAGGATATCTGCCCCTACGGCGATCAGATCTTTACCCGTCCCAACCTCGTCAAGGACTGGGACCCCTGCACCGACTGCGGTCTGTGCGTCTCCGTATGCCGCAGCCGCTGCATCTCCCCCTCGCCGGAGCAGGTGGAGCGCGACACCTCTGCCGCCGACACCGACAACGATACCATCTGGATCGGCTGTGAGAAGTCGGCCCGCAAAAACTCCATGGTGCGCGCCTGCATCGCGTCCCTTTCCTGGGAGGCGCTGGCCTATCTGGCCCTGAACAAAAAAATCGTGCTGGACCTGACCCCCTGCGGCGAGTGCGAGAACGACACCTGCGCTGACCAGCTGCGGGCCGAGCTGACCCGCCTGGTGGAGTTCTTCGGGGAAACGATGTTCGAGGCCCGCTTCACGCTGGCCTATGAGCCGGACGAAGCCCCCTACCACGTCAAGGAGCTCACCCGCCGCGAGATGTTCGAGCAGGTGGGCCACGGCTCCAAGAGCGGCACCAAACAGCTGCTGCGCATGCTGCCCGGCCTGCGCGCCGACGAGGACGGCGGTGCAGACTTCCGCCTGCTGCTGCACCAGCGCACCAGGCAGCTCAAGGCCGCCATGCCGGACAATCCCCTGCACTACGGCTGCTATCTGCCCAGCTTCACCGACAAGTGCTTTGCCTGCGGCAAGTGCGAAAAAGCCTGCCGTGCGGGTGCCCTGAAGCAGGAGGACCTGCCGGACGGCCAGACTCGTATGGTGGTCACCCCGTGGAAGTGCAGTGAGTGCGGCGTGTGCGTGGCGGCCTGCTCCAACAAGGGGCTGGACGGCATGAAGCTGCGCCAGCTCACCACCCTTGGCCCGGTGAGCCTGCACAAGTGCACCAAGACCCTGTGCAAGAACTGCGGCAAGCCCATTGCTCCGGACAGCGCCGAGGGCCTGTGCTCGGTGTGCCGCATCAAGGAGCGCACCAAACAGCGGCAGGAAGAAGCCCGTGCCCGCGCACAGAAGCTCAAGGAAGAGCGGGAGGCCAAAAAGGCCGCGGAGGAAGCCGCCAAGGCGGCAGAGCAGGCAGCCGCCCCGGCTGCAGAACCTGCCGTGGAGGCCGCTGCTCCCGCCGCACCGCAGTCCGTGGCTGCCATGCTCACCGATGAAGCTGCCGCTGCTGCCGGTGCAGAAACTGCCGCCGCTGTGCCCAAAACCGATTGACGCCGCACGGATTCAATGTTATACTTGCGTTGGTTACCCGTTGGTAGCTGTACGCTGTTACAAAGAGGTAACGGATGGATTCCGTTGCCTCTTTTTTCGGTTTGTGCCTGCGGGGTAATTTCATCCGATCCAGACCCGAATCTGAAAGAAAGAGGGATTTTTTATGCGTCATACCATTACCCGCCGCCAGTTCCTGAAAGCCGGCGGCGCCGCTGTTGTTTCCACAGCGGCAGCCGGCCTGCTGAGCAGCTGCGGCGGCTCGTCCGCTTCCGGCGGCTCCACCGGCGGCTCCGGCAGCAGCACCTACACCCTGCTGTACTCCCGTCAGCCCGCCACCCTAAACTATCTGATCTGCTCCGCAGACCCGGACCTGTACCACGGCACCCAGTGCGTGGACACGCTGGTGGAGTACGACAACCGCGGCAAGATCCGCGAGGGTCTGGCCACCACCTGGGAGTGGGATGCGGATACCCTGACCTGGACCTTCCACCTGCGGGACGAGAACTGGGTGGACTGCAACGGTGAGGTGCTGGGCCCGGTCACCGCACAGGACTTCGTGGATGCGCTGCAGTATGTGCTCACCCCGGCCTATGCATCCTCCACGGCCAGCCTGGTCACCCCCTATGTGGCCGGTGCCGAGGATTACTACAACTATCTGTTCTACAAAGCCAGCGCCGAGAACGGCACCGTGGCCGAGGACGGCATCACCTACACGCTGGAAGCCGACGGCTCGGTGACCGCCGCAGCCGCCGATGGCACCACCACGTGCTATGCTCCTGTGGATTTTGATACCGTGGGCGTCAAGGCCGTGGACGAGCACACCCTGACCTATACGCTGTGCTTCGACTTTCCCGGTTTTGTCAGCCTGCTGAGCTACGCTCCCTACGAGCCGGCCTACGGCCCCCTGCTGGAAGAGTTGGGCGACCAGTTCTGCACCAGCGCCGAGACCGCCTGCAGCTGCGGCGCGTTCTATCTGGCGGAGTATGTGCCGCTGGAAAGCTGGGTGATGAAGAAAAACCCCGAAAACTACGACAAGGACAACGTCTACATCGACACCATCCGCTACATCTACAACCAGGAAGAGCTCATCAGCGGCCCGGAAATGGTCCGGCGCGGCGAAATCGACCAGGCCACCATCAGCTCCGACATCCTCGACAGCTGGCTGTCCGACGACACCACCAAGGATATGGTGTCCATGGAGCGCCCGGAGACCGGCAAGAGCTACTTCTACATCTTCAACTTCCTGCCCTACGCCCACGAGTTCTCCAACTGGAACGTCACCGGCGTGGACGCCCAGTATGAGCCGGACAACTGGGCCAAGGCCGTCAACAGCACCAACTTCCGCAAGGCATTCCTGTACGCCATCAATCCGTCGGTCACGCTGGCCGTCACTGCCCCGGAAGGCTACGACAACTACAAGCTGCACACCATCACCCCGCCGTCCTTCTGCGCCAACAGCCAGGGCGTGGACTACACCGAATGCGGCGATCTGGCCAACCTGTCCGACTTCTTTGACGAGGCAAAGGCCAAGGAATACCGCGACGCCGCTGTGGAAGAGCTGACTGCTGCCGGGGCCACCTTCCCCATCAAGGTGCAGTACCCCTACAACCCCGCCGTGGTGGACTGGGACAAGCAGTGTCAGGTGTTCAAGCAGCAGGTGGAGGGCGTTCTGAACGACGGCTTCGACTTTATCAACATCATCATCACCCAGGGCCCCTCCGACAACTTCCTGAACGCCGTGCGCCGTGTGGGTGCCTATGAGCTCATGTCCTACTACTGGGGTGCCGACTACTCCGACCCCGAGACCGAGGTGTACCCCTTCTATCAGGAAGCCGGCGACCGCGGCACCTGCTATGCGTTCCTGCGCACCGGCGTGGAGGACGGCATCATCACCGGTGAGACGGCCGAGCACGTCATGACCTACATGGACATGGTGGAAAAGGCCAAGGCCATCACCGAGGATCTGGATGCCCGGTACGAAGCCTTTGCCAATGCCGAGGCCTATCTGATCCAGAATGCCCTGGTGGTGCCGCTGGGCCTGCCCGTGCCGCCGTACATTGCCACCCGCCTGAACCTGTGGGAGGGTCAGTACGCCCCCACCGGCCTTTCGTCCAACCGCCTGAAGGGCGTGCACATCCTGGACCACTACGTCTCCATGGACGAGTACGACCAGAACCGGGACGCCCGGTAAATCATTCTGAATATCCTCCGCTTCGCTCTGGATATTTTCAGCGGAAATATGTTTTTCTTTGCAACTCGGAAAAATCTGCGGATTTTTCCGAGTTGCTTTTTCATGGGAAGGGAACTTCCTCCGTCTGCTTCGCAGCCGTGACTGAGGGAGTTTCCACCGCCTTTTCAACAGCTTTTGCTCAAAAAATCTTCAAATCACTTTTCAAAATCAAGAAATTGCGGTATTCTATTCTTATCTGTATTTCAAAAGAAAAAGAGAGGTGCACACTATGGTGCAATATCTCGCAAAGCGCATCGGGCGTTCTCTGCTGACGCTGTTCATCATTGTAACGCTGGTGTTCTGCCTGCTGCGGCTCATGCCGGTGGAAGGCTATTTTGCAAACTACGAAAAAATGACCGCGGCCCAGATCCAGGCGGGTCTGCAGTCCATGGGCCTGCTGGACCCGCTGCCGGTGCAGATCGGCCGGTTCTGGAAAGACGCCCTGCACGGTGACCTGGGCGTGAGCCACATCTACAAGGTCAACGTGCCGGTGACCGAGATCCTGGCCCAAAAGCTGCCCATCTCCATCCAGATGGGCGTGCTGGCTATGCTGCTGAGCCTTGTGCTGGGCATCCCGCTGGGGCTTGTCATGGGCCGGTGCAAGAACCGCTGGCCCGACAAACTGGGCACAGCCCTCATCGTGCTCATCCAGGCCGTGCCGGCTGCCGTGTACTTTTTGTACATCCAGATGTACGGCACCTCCGTTCTGGGGGTGGGCCTGCTGTTCGACGCCGCCAACTGGCGCTACTGGGTGCTGCCGGTGTGCAGCATGAGCCTGGCAAACCTGGCCTTCTACGCCATGTGGCTGCGCCGCTATATGGTGGACGAGAGCAACAAGGACTACGTCAAGCTGGCCCGTGCCAAGGGTGTGAGCGAAAGCAATATCGCGCTGCATCATGTGTTCCGCAACGCCATGGTGCCGCTGGTGCAGTACATTCCCTCGGCGTTCCTCAACACGGTGGTGGGCTCCATTTACATTGAGAGCCTGTACAGCATCCCCGGTATGGGCGGACTGCTGGTGACCTGCGTGCAGCGCCACGACAACACCATGGTGCAGGGCATCGTGCTGCTGTACGCCTGCGTGGGCATCGTGGGCCTGATCCTGGGCGATGTGCTCATGGTGCTCATTGATCCCCGCATCAACTTTGGCAAGAAAGAAGGTGGCCGCTGATGCTTTCGTTCCTGAAACGGGAAAAATCCAAAAAGCTGGAAAACCAGCTCAACACCCTGCAGAAGGAAGGCCCTGCTGCCTGGGCAGACCTGCCGGAGGACGAACTGTTCACCCCCGCCGGGTTCCACGCCGAGCAGGCCGAGGCCACGGCCAGCTCCAACTACAGCTACTGGGGCAGCACCTTCCGTGCTTTCTTCAAGAACAAGGTAGCCGTGACCCTGCTCATCGCGCTGGTGGCCGTGGTGGCCTTTGCCTTTCTCCAGCCTTATCTGCCGGGGCAGGCAGACCCCAACCTCTGCGCCGTGGACCCCGTCACCGGCATCCAGTACCGCAACATCGCTCCCGGGCAGGACGGCTTTATCTGGGGTTCCAACTCCATCGGGCAGGACCTGTGGGCCCGCATCTGGGCCGGTGCCCGCACCAGCCTGACCATTGCCTTTTTCGTGGCTCTCATCGAAGCCGTGGTGGGCATCACTGCCGGTGTGCTGTGGGGCTATGTGCGCGGGCTGGATTTTCTGTTCACGGAGCTGTACAACATCTTTGACAACATTCCCACCGCCATTGTGCTGATCCTCATCTCCTATGTGGCCTCCCCCAGCATCTGGACCATGATCCTGGGCATGTCCATCAAGGGCTGGATCGAGATGGCACGGTTCATCCGCAACCAGATCCTCATCATCCGCGACCGTGACTACAACGTTGCCTCCCGCTGCATCGGCACCCCCACGGTGCGCATCGTGCTGCGCAACCTGCTGCCGTATCTGGTGTCGGTGATCATGCTGCGCATGGCCCTCACCATTCCGGAAGCCATCGGCAACGAGGTGTTCATCACCTACATCGGCCTGGGCCTCTCGGTGGAGACGCCCTCGCTGGGCAATCTGGTCAACGACGGCCGCAAGGTGATGATGCAGGCCGGTCTGCGCTACCAGCTGCTCTACCCCACCCTGATTCTGAGCTTTGTCACCATTGCGTTCTATCTGATCGGCAATGCGTTCTCGGACGCCGCCGACCCGAAGAACCACCTGCAGTAAGGAGGAATGCATGATGAACGAAAACGACTGCATCCTCTCGGTGCAGGGGCTGGATATCCGGTTCAACCTGCGCGGCCGGGTGCTGCACGCCATCCGCGGCATCGACCTGGACCTGTACCGGGGTGAAGTGCTGGCCGTCGTGGGCGAGTCCGGCTCCGGCAAGAGCGTGTTCACCAAGAGTTTCATGGGCCTGTTGGACACCAATGGCTCCATCACCGGCGGCACCATCGACTACTGCCCTACCCCCGGCGCAGAGCCGGTGCGCCTGTCCGGCCTGAAAACCGAGAAGGACTGGCTGCGCATCCGGGGCCGCGAAATTGCCATGATCATGCAGGACCCCATGACCAGCCTGAACCCGCTGAAAACCATCGGCGACCAGATTTTGGAGGCCGTGACCCTGCATCAGGGCCTGAAGGGCACCGAGGCCAGGGCCAGAACACTGGAATACCTGCGGGACGTGGGCATCTCTGACCCGGAAGTGCGTTTTAAGCAGTACCCCCACGAGTTCTCCGGCGGCATGCGTCAGCGCGTGGTGATCGCCATTGCGGTGGCCTGCCGCCCGAAGATCCTGATCTGTGACGAGCCCACCACCGCCCTGGATGTGACCATTCAGGCTCAGATTTTGCAGCTGCTCAAGGAGCTGCGGGCCAAGTACCACCTGACCATCGTCATGATCACCCACGACCTGGGCGTCGTGGCCAACATTGCCGACCGGGTGGCCGTGATGTACGCCGGCGACATCGTAGAGATCGGCACCGCCGACGAGATCTACTATGACCCCCGCCACCCCTACACCTGGGCTCTGCTGTCCAGCATGCCCCAGATGGGCATAAAAGGCGAGGACCTGTTCAACATCGTGGGCACCCCGCCCAACCTCTTTGCCGAGATCCGCGGCGACGCCTTTGCGCCCCGCAACCCGCAGGCACTGAAGATCGACTATGTCAAGCGCCCGCCATACTTTGAAGTTTCGCCCACCCACAAGGCCAAGACCTGGCTGCTGGACCCCCGGGCACCCCACATCGAGCCGCCTGCTGCGGTGAAAAAACTGCAAAAGGAGGGCTTGTAAGATGGCCGAGGAAAAAGAAGTCCTTCTGGAAGTAAAGGACCTGAATGTGACCTACGGCTCCGGCCGCAAGGCCTTTGCCGCCGTACAGAACGCCAATTTCCAGATCTACAAGGGCGAGACCTTTGGTTTGGTGGGCGAGTCCGGCTCCGGCAAGACCACCATCGGCCGGGCCATCCTGCGCATTCTGCCCACCTCTGGCGGTGAGATCCTGTACAAGGGCCAGAAGATCAACGGCAAAATCCCGCGTGCGCTGGACAAGCAGATCACCCGTGAGATCCAGATGATCTTTCAGGACCCGCAGTCCTCGCTGAACGAGCGCGCCAAGGTGAGCTACATCGTGGGCGAGGGCCTGCAGAACGTGCGGCCCGACCTCTCCGCCGCCCAGCGGGAAGAAAAAGTGCGGCAGGCTCTGCTGGACGTGGGCCTGCTGCCGGAATTTGCTTCCCGCTTTCCCCACGAATTTTCCGGCGGCCAGCGGCAGCGCATCGGCATTGCCCGTGCGCTGATCGTGGAGCCGGAATTCATTGTGGCCGACGAGCCCATCAGCGCTCTGGACATGTCCATCCGCGCCCAGGTGCTCAACCTGCTGCGCCGCCTGCAGAAAGAGCGCGGCATCACCTACCTGTTCATCGCCCATGATCTCTCGGTGATGCGCTACATTTCGGACCGCATTGCAGTCATCCACAAGGGCAGCATCGTGGAACTGGCCGACGCGGAGGAGCTGGTGGCCCACGCCATCCATCCCTACACCCGCAGCCTGCTGTCCGCCATCCCCATGCCGGACCCCCGCCGGGAGCGCAATAAAAAGCTGTTGGTGTACGACCCCGCCATGCACGATTATTCCACCGAAGCGCCCCAGTGGCGGGAGCTGCGCCCGAGGCACTGGGTTCTTTGCAGCGCCGCCGAGGCCGCGCAGTGGCTGCCGCAGGCCTGAGCTGCTTCGGGTCGCGATTCAACCACTTTACACAGTTTTTACCAGATGAACCGTTGATGGTTCGTCCTTTTTGGATTTCTCACAGTTTATTCATTGACATTCCGACTGCCGTCCACTACAATAATGGTGGGCCGTTTTGGCCTTTTTCCTGTCAAAAAGTGTCCGGCAGAACATGCTTTTTTCTGCCGTTTCCGGAAAATGAGAGAAGAAGAAAAAAAGAAAGGTCCTGAATCCTATGACGACTGCACCACACGAACCCATCTACGCATCCGTCGCAAAACCCTGGCTCAAATACTATGACCCCAAGTTCTTCGATCAGACGCCGCCCGAATGCAGCGCCTTCGAGTACGTCTGCCGCCAGAACAAAACGCACTTGACCGAGACCGCCATCACCTATTACGGCCGCAAGATCACTTATGCCGACCTCATCGTCAACGTCAAAAAGACGGCGGCGGCCTTCCGTGCCATCGGCATGAAAAAAGGCGACATTGCCACCGTGGTCAGCGTGATGACCCCGGAGGTCATCTACGCGTTCTATGCTGCCGACATGATCGGTGCCTCCCTGAATCTGGTGGATCCGCGCTACAGTGCTGAGGGCATCCACGATTACATCACCGAGGTGGACTCCCACCTGCTCATCTGCCTGAACGTGGTCTACGACCGCTGCCAGCAGGCTGCCAAGCGCACCAACGTGGAACGGGTGCTGGTGGTGTCCCCCGCCGACTCCCTGCCGCTGCATCTGGCCGTGGGCTACAAGCTGTCCACCCCCGACAAGAACCGCTATTCTTCCAACGTGATCCGCTGGAAGGATTTCATTGCCGCCGGTGAGGGCAAAGACACCGGTGCCGAGCCTTACGACCCGGACCACACCTGCGTGGTGGTGCACACCGGCGGCACCACCGGCTCGCCCAAGGGCGTCATGCTGACCGATGTGGACTTCAACTCCATCGCACAGCAGTTCGGTGCTTACGAAAAGCTGTTCCGCCGCGGCCAGAAGCTGATGAACATCATGCCCCCGTTCATTGCCTATGGCTACGCCTGCGGCGTGCACCTGCCGCTGGTGCTGGGCCTTACCGTGATCATCATCCCCAATCTGGACCCTGAAAAGCTGGGTGCCCTGATCTGGAAGTACAAGCCGGAGCACATGTTCGGCGTGCCGGCCCACTACCAGCAGATGGCCTCTTCGCTGCTGCTGAAGAACAAGGATCTGTCCTTCATCCGCAACTATGCTGCCGGCGGCGACGCCATCACGGTGGGTGCCGAGCAGAGCGTGAACGACTTCCTGGCCGCTCACGGCGTGGAGTACGGCCTGGCCAAGGGCTACGGCATGACCGAGGTTTCTTCTGCCGCCACCGCTGCTTCCGGCCTTGCCAACAAGGTGGGCAGTGTGGGCATCCCGCTGGTGAACACCCTTGTGTCGGTGTTTGAACCCGGTACCGACACCGAGCTTCCCATCGGCGAGCGCGGTGAGCTCTGCATCTCCGGCCCTGCCATCATGAAGGGCTATTACGGCAAGCCCGCCGAAACGGCTGCCCTGCTGCGCCACCACTCGGATGGCCGCGTCTGGGCACACACCGGCGACGTCGGCTATATGGATGAGGACGGCTTCGTGTTCCTGGACTCCCGCATCAAGCGGCTGATCATCCGCCACGATGGCTTCAAGGTGTTCCCCTCCATGATCGAGAACGTCATCAGCCGCCACCCCGCCGTGCAGCAGTGCTCGGTGGTGGGCTGCACCGACAAGGACCATGTGCAGGGCCGCCTGCCCTTTGTGTATGTCGTGCTGGACCCCGCTGCTGACCACAAAAAGCGTCAGATCGTGCGGGAGCTGCAGCAGATCTGCAAAGAAGAGCTGCCGGAGTACGTCCAGCCCGTGGGCTACAAGTTCCTTGATGAGCTGCCGCTGACCCCCATCGGTAAGGTGGACTACCGCAAGCTGGAGGAAAAGATCACCTCCCGCGACTACTGATCCTGCTTTTTACGGCCGTGCCTTTGTGCACGACCGTTTTTTTGTATTTCCCGACACATTCCGGAAAATGGGCCTTGACATTGCCCGGTTCTCTTTTTATGATAGAAGAAAACCCCATTGGTCAAAAAGGAGGAGCATTATGAGAAAACGCCTTGTCAGCCTGCTGCTGACCCTGGCTCTGCTGGTGCTGCCGGTGGTCTCTGCCGGGGCCGCCCAGCCTGCCGCTGCAGACCCCACCCCGGTGCAGACCCAGACGGAAACTGCGGAAGCAGCCCAGCACCAGTATTCCTACATTGCCCTGGGCGACAGCATCGTAGCCGGCATCGGCCTGCCGGATGCGGTCTACCAGCGGAACGGCCGGTACTACGATGTGTCCGGCAACTACCAGGGCTACTCTAAGGATTGCTATGTGGCCCGGGTGGCCGAGGGCCTGGGCCTGAGCCGGGACCAGACCGCCAACTACGGAATGCCTGCCCTGATGAGCGGCGACCTGCTGGAGCTGGTGCGGACAGGCTCCTGCCAGAGTGCCAGCATCAATTTCTCTCTGCCTGACCTGCGCCAGGAGCTGAAGCACGCTCAGGTGATCACGGTGGAGATCGGTGCCAACGACGTACTGGTGCCTATCATGTACGGCATTGCCTCTGCCATGGGCGGCCCCCAGGTCTTTGAGGCCCTGCTGCCTATGCTGGAGGGCGACTTCCGCCAGATGGACGCCTCCTCCTTTGCCGCCCTGCGAGAGAACCTGGACTCTTTGAACATCACGGCTCAGCAGCGCAAAGCCCTGCTGAAGCTGCTGGACAGCGGCATTGCAGAGATCTGCACCCAGAGCCAGGCCTCTACCCTGGCCAACCTTGAGGCCCTGCTCCAGGAGCTGAAGGCCCTGAACCCCGACGCCCAGATCGTTCTGGTGGGCTACTACAATCCCGTTCCCCTGCTGCCGGCTCCTGCCAACCCCTTTGCCAAGCACTTCCGCACCCTGAACCGCTCGGTGCAGAAGCTGGCCCAGCAGTATGACGCAGCCTTTGCTCCTGCGACCTACACGGTGGTGGCCAACGACGCTCACCCCACGGTATGCGGCCACAAGTACCTGGCCCGCCAGATCCTGAAAGCTCTGGAAAAGTGATCCTTTTCTGAGCTTGCGATACAAGTAGGTTCTTTATGAAAAAACGTATTGTCAGCCTGCTGCTGGCCCTGGCTCTGCTGGTGCTGCCGGTCCTGCCTGCCTTTGCAGCAGAGGAAGATCCCTACACCTATGTTGCCCTGGGTGACAGCATCACCACCGGTGTGGGCCTGAAGGACACCCACTTTTCCAGCACCGCCAAGAGCTATGATGTGCAGGAAAACTACCATGGTTACTCCAAAGACTGCTATGTGGCCCGGGTGGCCGACGCCCTGGGCCTGGACCGGGACCATGCCGTGAACTACGGGATGCCTGCTGCCATGAGCAGCAACATCCTGGACCTGGTCAGGACCGGCTCCACCGCCTCCGGTGTCGCCTACTACGACCTGCCTACCCTGCGGCAGGAACTGGCAGACGCCGACCTGATCACCCTGCTCATCGGCTCCAACGACACTGTGCTGCAGCTCATGGGGGCCATGGGCAGAGCCACCAACGGCAAGGCCACCAAACTGCTGATTCCCCTGCTGACGGGCACCATGCGAGAGCTGAATCTCCAGACCCTCCAGACCCTGAGAAAGAGCCTGGAAAACCTGGACCTGACCCCGGAAGAGTTGAAGGCCGCCCTGAAGCTGCTGGATTCCGGCATGGAGGAGATCTGTGACCAGACCCGGGACCAGACTGTGGCCAACGTGGAACAGATCCTCCAGGAACTGAGAGCCCTGAACCCTGACGCCCAGATCATTCTGGTGGGGTACTACAACCCCCTGCCCTTCCTGCCCACCTACGGCAGACACTTCCGCCTGCTGAACCGCTCCGTCAAGGCCCTGGCCCAGCAGTATGGCGCAGACTATGTGTCCATCCCCTATACCTCCATTGCCAACGACGGTCACCCCACGGTGTGCGGTCACAAGTACATCGCTCGCCAGATCCTGAAGGCCGTCCGCAAGTAAACGTTTCGTTTTTTCAAGGCCCTGCCTGTCCGGCAGGGTCTTTTTGCTTTCCTGCGTTTATTTCCGGCATTCAGCTTCAAAAGCTTCTGTTTTGACAACTTTTTCCTGCGATTTTCCACGTTTTGTCAATTGACATTTCCCCTTCATTTCCTTATCATGGAAGCAGTTCCGCAGCCTTGAGATGTTGCGGGGAAAGAGGGAATGATGACCATGAAAACAAAACGCATTGCAAGCCTGCTGCTGTCGGCCGCGCTGCTGCTGTCGCTGGCCGTTCCTGCCTTTGCAGAGAACCCCACCACCGAAGAGACTGCTGAGCCGGAAACCTCCGTGCAGGAAGTGGAGCCGGAAGCTCTTACCGAAGACGATGCTGTGGCGCCTGTTGCAGAGCCCACCGCCAAAAAAGAGTACACCTATGTCGCCATCGGTGACAGCGTGACTGCCGGCGTGGGCCTGAGCGGCCTGCAGTACAAGCTGGTCCAGAACGGCTTCGATATGTCCGGCAATTACAAAGGCTACGATGGCCAGTGCTTTGTGGGCTATGTAGCCGACCAGCTGGGCCTGGATCGTGACCACGCCATCAACCTGGGCCTGCCCGCCGTGATGACCAAGGACCTGGCAGACCTGATCGAGACTGGTGCCATGCCGGCCATGAACCATTATTCCGGCGTGCAGTATACCTCGGTGCCGGAGCTGAAAGAATATATCCAGAAAGCGGACCTCATCACCTTGCAGATCGGTGCCAACGACGCCCTGATCCGCACCATCGTGGCCCTGGGTGAGGCTACCAACTGGAAAAGTGAAAAGCTGGCCAACAGCATGGTCACCGGAATGTTCCGCAACCTGACCCCGGACAACATCGACTACTTTATGGACTGCCTGAAGCAGCTGACCCTGACCCCCTCGGAGTTCCGTGCCGTGATGCATCTGCTGACCACCGGCATGGGCCAGATCTGCACCTCCACCTACGCCGATACTGTGACCCAGCTGGAGCGTGTGATGAAGGACCTGCGTGAGCTGAACCCGGAGGCCCAGATCCTGGTACTGAGCTACAATAACCCGGTGCCCCTGATGCCCTCCTGGAGCCGCCACTTCCGTCGGCTGAACACCGCCGCAGCCAAGCTGGCCGCCCAGTATGATGTGACCTATGTGCCCATCCCCTATACCCGCACCGCCAACGACGGCCACCCCACCGTTTCCGGCCACAAGTACATTGGCCGCCAGATCCTCAAAGCCGTCAATCACTGATCCATAAACATGCAGCATAAAAGGGCCTGTCTCACAAGAGACAGGCCCTTTTTTGGGGGTTGCAGTTGTTTTCTCAGCTCAGGCGGCCGCTTTCTACCGAGTAGGTCACATCGGCGGCAGCCATGGTGGACTTGCGGTGGGAAACCAGCAGCACCGTCTTGTCCCGGCACTCGGCCCGCACCGCCTTGAGGATCACGCCCTCGTTCAGGCTGTCGAGGTTGGAGGTAGGCTCGTCCAGCAGCAGGAAGGGTGCATCGTGCAGGAATGCCCGCGCCACACCGATGCGCTGCCGCTCGCCGCCGGACAAGGCCCCGCCCAGCTCACCAACGGGGGTGTCATACCCCTTGGGCAGGCTGCGGATAAAGCCGTCCAGCGCAGCCTTTTTGCAGGCCGCTTCCACTTCTTCGCGGGTGGCATCCCGCTTGGCGATGCGGATATTGTTCTCGATGGTGTCGTTGAACAGCTCCGTCTCCTGGGTCACAAGGCTCTCCTGTGCCCGCAAAGTGGCCGTGTTCACCCGGCGGATGTCCTCCTCGCCAAAGCGGATGGTGCCGGTGTTCACATCCCAGAAACGCATGAGCAGCCGCAGGAAGGTGGACTTGCCGCTGCCGGAACGACCGGTGATGCCCACGATCTTTTTTTCCGGGATGGTCAGGCTCAGGTCGTGCAGCACCTCTTCGTCCGCATAGGAGAAGCTCACATGCTCCGCCTGCGCCCCCGCAAAGGCCGTGTGGGCACCGTCGGTCACGTCGGCGGTCACAGGCTCTTCGTCCAGCAGGTCCAGCACACGGTCGGCGCTGGCAAACACCTGGGTCAGGCTGGCACCGAGGTTGGCCAGTGCCACCACCGGGCCAAAGGAGCTCAGAGCCGACAGGGTGCAGATGAGCACCCCTTCCTCGCCCATCTGCCCGTTCCGGTACAGCTGCAGGCTCACTCCCAGCACTGCGATGACCGTGAACAAGATCAGGGTGTTGGTGATGGCCACGGTCAGGCCCTCGCGGTATTTCAGGGCCTTCTGCTTCTCGCCCAGTGTCTCGCTGTGGGCCGTGATGCCGGCCGCACGGGCAGCGGTGTCCTGATATTGCAGGGTATCGCGCAGGCCGCGCAGGCTCTCCAGCACATAGCTGTTGGTGTCGGCCAGGGCCTGCCGGTACTCCCGGGCCACCTTGTCGCCGCGCTTTGCGCTCCACACCGGCAGGGCCACGCCCATCAGCAGGTACCCGGCCAGCAGCACCAGTGCGGGCAGGATGTGGTAACTGGCCGCAAAACCGGTCATGCCGATGACACAGATGCAGGCAATGCAGATGGGCGAGATGGTGTGGGCGTAGAACACTTCCAGTGCCTCGATGTCGGCGGTGATCAGGGAGATCAGGTCGCCGCGGTCACGGCCCTCCAGCTTGGCCGGGGTCAAGCGGCGCAGCGCGCCGAACACCTGATCCCGGATGAGGGCCAGCAGCTTGAAAGCGATAAAGTGGTTGGAAGCCTGCTCTGCATAGCGCAGGACGCCGCGCAGCAGGGCAAACACCAGAATGCAGGCAAAGGCAGTGCCCACCGAGCGCAGCGGGCTGGCCAGCTCCAGCGCCCGCAGGATGCCAAAGCCGCCGAAAATGGTGATGAAGGTGGCGCAGAAATGCCCCGCCACGCCCATGACGATGGCCGCCAGCATGATGGGCAGCATGGGCTTGACCAGCACGATGAGGCGGCCCACAAGGACAAAGGGGCTGCGATGCTTGGGTTCGTTCATATCAGGCATCCTCCGTTTCCAGCGTTTCCAGCTGCTTCTGGGCCGTGTACAGACGGCTGTAGGCGCCCTGCTTTTTCAGCAGTTCCGCGTGGGTGCCCCGCTCTGCGATGCGGCCCTTGTCCAGCACATAGATGCAGTCGCTGTCCACCACGTTGGCCAGCCGGTGGGAGATCAGGATCACCGTTTTGCGGCCCGCCAAACTCCGGATGGCTGCCATGATGTCGTTTTCGCTCTCGGCGTCCACGTTGGAAGTGGCTTCGTCAAACAGATAAATGGGGGTGTCGTGCAGCAGGGCGCGGGCCATGGCAAGGCGCTGCCGCTGGCCGCCGGACAGGTTGCTGCCGCCCTCATGCAGGGCCGTCTGCAGGCCGTCCTGGCTGCGGCAGAAGTCGGCCAGGTTCACCTGTTCCAGTGCGGCCCAAAGCTCGGCCTCGGTGGCATCGGGCTTTGCCATGCGCAGGTTTGCTTCCACCGTGCCCTTGAAAATGGTGGCATTGTGGGGCACCAGCGTCAGGGCACGCAGGCGCTGGGCCCGCTGCAGCTGTTCCACCGGCACACCGCCCAGCGTCACGCTGCCGGTGTAACCGGTGCGGCTGCCGGACAGCAGCGCCGCAATGGTGCTCTTGCCGCAGCCGGACTCACCCACCAGCGAGACAAAGCTGCCCTGCGGGATGGTCAGGGACACGTCCTGCAGAATGGTGCGGTCCTTCTCGTACCCAAAGGTAACGTGCTCCAGCTGCAGGGCAGCCTGTTCCGGCACGGTCTGTTCGCCATTGGCGGGTTCCTCTGCTGCCAGCAGTTTGAAGATTTTTTCTGCCGAGGCAGCACCGTTCATGGCAATGTGGAAATAGCTGCCCAGCAACCGCAGCGGCAGGAAGAAATCTGCCGCCAGCAGCACGATGGTCAACGTGGCCGTCAGGCTCAGCTGACCCTTGGCAAAGGCGGACACCGCACTGATGATGCCCAGCCCGGCCCCGCCGTAGGCCATCAGGTCCATCAGGGTCACCGAATTCAGCTGCATGGTCAGCACCTTCATGGTGATCTTGCGGAAGCGCTCGGCCTGGGCGTTCATCTGCTCATGCTTCCAGCCATCGGCCTGATAGATCTTCAGGGTGGTCAGGCCCTGGATGTTTTCCAGAAAGCTGTCGCCCAGGGTGGTGTACTCGCCCCAGTATTTTGCCAGCAGCTTTTTGGCAAATTTCTGCACCGCCACGATGGACATGGGGATGAGCGGCACACAGCACAGCAGGATGATGGCCGACCGTGCGTGCACTCCCACCAGCAGCACGAACAGGGTGACCGGGGCCAGCAGGCTGTATACCAGCTGGGGCAGGTACTTGGCAAAGTAGGTGTCGATCTGTTCCACGCCTTCACTGGCCAGCATGACCACCTCGCTGGTGGCGGCGGTCTCGGTGTAATTGGGGCCCAGACGGGTCAGCTTGTCGTAAATGTTGCTGCGCAGGGTGCGCTTGACGTTCTTGGAAGCCTGGTCGCTCATGCCGGATGCCAGCAGGGTGAACACAAACCGGAACGGCACCGTGCCCAGACACAGCAGAAGGTTCTGCCACAGCACCCCGGTGGTGAGCATGCCCGCAAAGGCCGCCCCCACCAGCCGGGCGATGGCCCGCACAAAGATCACGTTGCACAGCATGCCCAGCCACTGGAACGCCACGTTGGCCCCCACAAAGCGCAGGGCCCCACGGTCAAAGGAGAGCAGTTTTTTGTTGATCAAGGATTCTTCTCCCTTTCTGTCCGGTCGGCGTCAGCGCCGAACAGACGGTCGTATTCGCCGGTAAAAATGCGGTCCGGCAGGGCGCTGGTCATGGCCAGGGCCGCAGCGGTCTTTTCCTCCTCGGTCAGGGGTTGGCTCACCGGCGGAAAATGCTCCAGAATGCTTTCCATCTCCGCATGCACCTGTTTGGCCACCCAGATGCCCCGGTCGGTCATATAGATCTTGCCGTAGTGCTCCTTTACGATCATGCCGCGCTCCATGAGCAGATTCATGATGCGCACCACCGAGGGTTTGGTCACCCCCAGCTTTTCCGCAATGCTGCGGGAGCTGATGTCCAGGTGGGTGCGCGAGACCTCATAGATCGCCAGCAGATAGCGCAGATGTGCCGACGTCAGTTCCATGCCGATCACTCTCTTTTCTGATAGATTTTCCAATGCTATCCAAAGCTAACTTTTTGTTTCTGAAAAAAGGGCGCGAGCCGAATGTTCCAGCCCGCGCCCTTTGCGGATCATTTCAATGCTCAGTGACAGCCGCTGCAACCGCTGCAGCTGCCATTGCAGCCGCCTTCGCCGCAGCCGCTGCACCCACTGCAGCCGCCGCCATGCTTGTGGGAGTGCCATGTGATCCAGCCCACACCGCCAAACACGATGACTGCCACAATGATCGTGGGCAGATTAAAATTTGCAGCGAGGAATTCCATCATACAAAACACACCCTTTCACATGTCATGCAGTTTGATCAGATCTTGGTCACGTCGATCTTGACTTCGTTGTTACCCGCATACTTATTGGGACGCACCATCAGGTAGATGAAGGCCACCAGAACAACAGCAGCCACGATGGTGAAGAAGTTGAAGCCAATCTCACCGGTGATCAGGCCGCCCAGCTGGTACACCACCAGAGCGGCGCAGTAAGCCAGAGCGCACATATAACCAATGGCAATGGCGGTCCACTTGCCGTTGTTCATCTCGCGCTTGATGGCGCCCATCGCTGCGAAGCAGGGAGCGCACAGCAGGTTGAAGATCATGAAGGCGTAAGCAGACAGTGCGGTGTAATCCTGTGCCACAGCGGCCCAGATCTCGTCGCCGTTCTCAGACAGCTCGCCGCCGAAGTGATACAGAACGCCGAAGGTACCAACCACGTTCTCCTTGGCGATCAGGCCAGACACGGAAGCAACGGTTGCACGCCAGTTGCCGAAGCCCAGAGGAGCAAAGATCCATGCGATCTTGGTGGCGATGGCTGCCAGGACGGAGTTGTCCTGATCCTCGACCATGCCGAAGACACCGTTCTCGAAGCCGAAGCCCTGCAGGAACCACAGCACGACGGTCGCCAGCAGAATGACGGAACCGGCACGCTTGATGAAGGACCAGCCGCGCTCCCAGGTGGCACGGAACACGTTGCCCCAGGCAGGCACATGGTAAGCGGGCAGCTCCATGACGAAGGGAGCCGGGTCGCCTGCGAAGATCTTGGTCTTTTTCAGGATGATGCCGGAGCAGATGATGGCAGCCATGCCGATGAAGTAAGCGGAGACAGCCACCAGCGGAGAGCCGCCGAACATGGCACCTGCGATCAGGCCGATGATGGGCATCTTGGCACCGCAGGGGATGAAGCAGGTGGTCATGATGGTCATGCGGCGGTCACGCTCGTTCTCGATGGTACGGGAAGCCATGACGCCCGGCACGCCGCAGCCGGTGCCCACCAGCACGGGGATGAAGCTCTTGCCGGACAGGCCGAACTTGCGGAAGATACGGTCCATGATGAAGGCCACACGGGACATATAGCCGATGTCCTCCAGGATGGACAGCAGGAAGAACAGCACCAGCATCTGCGGCACGAAGCCCAGAACTGCGCCGACACCGGCGACGATGCCGTCCATGATCAGGCCGTACAGCCAGCCTGCCACGCCGATGCTCTCCAGGAAGCCGCCCAGTGCGCCCGGCACGATCTCACCGAACAGCACATCATTGGTCCAGTCGGTGGCAAAGGTGCCGATGGACCAGCCGCCGTCTGCAATGGAGGTGCCCATGGACAGGGAGTACATCAGGATCATGACCAGCGCGAAGATGGGCAGCGCCAGGACGCGGTTGGTGACGATCTGGTCCACCTTGTCGGAGATGGTCAGGTGCTCCACACGGGCCTTCTTCTTGACGGCCTTGGAGACCACGGTGTTGATGTAGGCATAGCGCTGGTTGGTGATGATGCTCTCAGCATCGTCGTCCATTTCCTTCTCGCAGTCCTTGATGTGCTCGTCGATGTGGGCGATCAGGTCCTTATCCAGCTTCAGCTCTTCCATGACCTTGTCGTCGCGCTCGAACAGCTTGACGGCGTACCAGCGCAGGAAGCGGTCATCCACCTTGCCCTGAATGGACTCTTCGATGTGGGCAATGGCGTGCTCCACACTGCCGGTAAACACATGGGGCAGCTCGCCGGCCTTTTTGCCCTGGGCAGCGGTCACGGCAGCCTTGGCAGCTGCCTCGGTGCCCTCGCCCTTCAGGGCGCTGATCTCGACCGCCTCGCAGCCCAGCTCGGCGCTCAGCTTCTTCAGGTCGATCTTGTCGCCGTTCTTGCGCACCAGGTCGATCATGTTCACAGCCATGACCACCGGGATGCCCAGCTCGATCAGCTGGGTGGTCAGGTACAGGTTGCGCTCGATGTTGGTGCCGTCGATGATGTTCAGGATGGCGTCGGGCTTCTCCTTGACCAGATAAGTACGGGAGACGACTTCCTCCAGCGTGTACGGAGACAGCGAGTAGATACCGGGCAGGTCCTGGATGATGACATCCTTGTCGCCCTTCAGCTTGCCTTCCTTCTTTTCCACGGTAACGCCGGGCCAGTTGCCGACGTACTGGTTGGAGCCGGTCAGGTTGTTGAACAGGGTCGTTTTACCGCAGTTCGGGTTACCGGCAAGTGCAATCTTAATGCTCATTGCGTGTTCCTTTCCTCCCTTTGGAATCAGACTACTTCGATCATTTCGGCATCGGCCTTGCGCACGCTCAGCTCGTAGTTGCGCACGGTCAGCTCCATGGGGTCGCCCAGGGGAGCCACCTTGCGGACATAGATCTCCACACCCTTGGTGATGCCCATGTCCATGATGCGGCGCTTCACCGGGCCTTCGCCATGCAGCTTGGCCACGGTGACAGTCTCACCGACCTTAACGTCTTTCAGAGTTTTCATTGCAAATCATCCTCCTCTGCTTGTCTTTATTGGAGACCAGTCCAGTTTCGGAGTGTCTCCCAAACAGTGTTGCGGGCACTGTTCAGTCTGTAATCAGCCGATCATAATGCGGTTTGCCATGGTCTTGTCCAGCGCGATGCGGCTCTCCTTGACCTGGATGATCAAGTTGCCTGCGATCTCGTTGACCACGGTCACCTCACTGTCCACCACGAACCCCAGCTCTGCCAGATGCAGCCGGACTTCGTCCTTGCCGGTGATCTTTTTGATGGTGACCGTCTCTCCTGCTTTTGCCATCGTCAGAGGCATCATATATTCCGCTTCCCTTCTCATTGAATCGGAGATGTGCGGCGGTTAGTCAGCCGCAACTATCAGCATGGATAGTTTACGCTCGCTAACCGCTCTTGTCAATAATTTTTTCATAATCCAAAGTTAGTTTATATAAACAAACAAATTTTATGTCCGCAGCCCTCCGGATTTTATCACAATCAACAATAACTAACTCAGCTTTTTGACGCAAAGTTCGTGTATATTAACATTCAAGCACCCGTTTTACGGTCACTGGCTGTGCACTCTGCCAAAGCCGGTTTCCGGAGCGTTGTTCCGCCGGGAAATATTGCGCCGACCGGCCGGTGCGGCGTGAAAAATTTTTCCGGAAAGTGACACAGCCGCACGGTGCAGTGGTCAGTCTGCGCCGCGCGGCCGCGTGTCAAAAGGAGGATTTCTTCCCGTCGGTGCGTGGACACCGGCGGGCGCCAGGATAAAAAGAGAGTATTTGAAAAGAGAATGTCAGTGTTAAGCCGCCACAGCAAGGCGGAGAATGGGGGTACCGCTGTGGAACAGCCGCAGATACACGGCTGTACACTTGCGCAGCTGTGCAAAGTGACGCTGTGCCGCCTGCGGGTCCCCGTAGGCTTTCCAGCAGCCACAGCAGGTAAAGTTCCGGCCGCTGTTTTCAATAAAGCCCACTACATCGCTCAGGGGGTAGCCCAGAAAAACGCCGATCTCATGCGGGAATTCGGCCGAGCAGCACAGTCTGCGCGAAAGCTGGGTGAGCCAGGCCGTGCAGTCGGCCCGTTCTGCCGGCAGATGGTAGCCCTCCTGCCGGAGAAAGCCCTGCACGGTCTCGTCGGTCAGCACCGCGCGCAGCATGCTCTCTCGGTACACATAAACGAGATACTGGTGGGTGCGTGCGCAGCCCTTCAGCACCCGGACCCGCAGGCCCTTGGGCTGGAGCTGTTCGTTCCAGTTTTTCACCCGGCGGGCAAGGTCGGCGCAGTCCCGGGTCTCGTAGCGGAACAGGCCCGCAGGTTTCAGGCTGGCCAGCACCGGCGCGCACTGCTCGATCATCACGGTCTCAAAATTGCGCTCCATGGGCTGTTCCCTCCTCTGCGTGCTTCCCTGCCAGTATGGCCGGAACCAGGCGGTTTTATGAGTTAGATGTTTCTAACCCGTAATTCAAAAAGAATCGGCGCGCCCGTTTTGCAGGGTCTGCCGTTCCGCTTCCGCGGTTAGTCATTTCTAACGTGACTGTATCTTACCACAGGCAAAGCCTCCTGTCAACACTTTTTCGCAAAAAAGTTATTCGTAACAAACCAGTCGATTTTTATTGTACGTAGGTCTGTCCTTTTGGGGTGGGTTGTGCTATAATGCTGTATATCTCATTTTTCAGAGCAAAGGAGTTGTTTTCATGGCAGAGTACCCGATTCACCCCTACATCATCCACTGTCTGGAGCCGCTTCTGGCCAACGCCGCTGCGCCGGTGGTGCTGGCACTGGACGGCCGCTGCGGCAGCGGCAAGACCACGATGGCCGCCGCATTGGCAGAGCAGTTTCCGGACAGCATCGTCCTGCACACCGACGATTTCTACCTGCCGCCCGCCGACCGTGTGCCCGGCTGGGAACAGACGCCCTGTGCCAATATGGACTTTGCCCGCCTGCGGGACGAGGTGCTGGCCCCGGCCCGCGCCGGAAAGCCCGTGCTCTACCGGGCCTACTCCTGCCGAGAGGGTGCTTATCTGCCCGTGCAGCAGCTTGCCGCACAGCCGCTGGTGATCCTGGAGGGCAGCTACAGCCACCACCCGCTGCTGGCCCCGTATGAGGATTTCCGGGTGTTCCTGACCTGCTCCGATGCCGAGCAGACCCGCCGCCTGCAGGCCCGGGAGGGCGACCGCTACCCGGACTTTTCCGCCCGGTGGGTCCCGCTGGAAGAAGCCTATTTCACCCAGCACAACATCGAGGATGCCGCCGATTTCGTGATGGACACCACCACCGACTGAACGCACGACACAAAAAGCACCTGCCGCAGAAAATCTCTGCAGCAGGTGCTTTTTTGCACGTTTGTTGTTTTACGGAATGTTACTTATTCTTGTACATATCCTGATAGTAGTTCTGGTAATCACCGCTGGTGACGTGGTCCATCCACTCCTCGTGGTTCAGGTACCAGTCGATGGTCAGCACGATGCCCTTCTCGAACGGGGTCTCAGGGTACCAGCCCAGATCGTTCTTGATCTTGGTGGGGTCGATGCCGTAACGGCGGTCATGGCCCAGACGGTCGGCCACATGCTTGATCAGTTCCTCGCTGATGCCCTCGTCCTGCAGACGGTCATGCAGCTGGCTGATGATGGTCTTGACGATGAAGATGTTGGGGCGCTCGTTGTGGCCGCCCACGTTGTACACCTCGCCGATCTTGCCGCCGTTGGCCACCATGTCGATGGCCTTGCAGTGGTCCTCCACATACAGCCAGTCGCGGATCTGCATGCCGTCGCCGTACACGGGCAGCTGCTTGTGGTGCTTGACGTTGTTGATCATCAGGGGGATCAGCTTCTCCGGGAACTGATAGGGGCCGTAGTTGTTGGAGCAGCGGGTAATGTTCACCGGCATGCCGTAGGTGTCATGGAATGCCATGACAAACATATCAGCACTGGCCTTGGAGGAAGAATAGGGGCTGTGGGGGCACAGCGGGGTGGTCTCCATGAAGTAGCCGTCGGCACCCAGAGCACCGTACACCTCATCGGTAGACACCTGCAGGTACTTTTTGCCCTCTTTCCAGGTCTTGGCGTCGGCATCGTACCAGGCTTCCTTGGCGCGCTGCAGCAGGTTGACGGTGCCCATCACGTTGCTCTGCACAAAGATCTCCGGATTCTTGATGGAGCGGTCCACATGGCTCTCGGCGGCAAAGTTGATGACGTAGTCGAAATCGTACTTCTGGAACAGGCTCTCCACCAGTTCCTTGTCGCAGATGTCGCCCTGCACGAACACATGGCGGGGGTCACCCTCCACGTCCTTCAGGTTTTCCAGGTTGCCGGCGTAGGTCAGCTTATCCAGGTTGACCAGCAGGATCTCCGGGTATTTCTTGAGCATATAATGCACAAAGTTGGAACCAATAAAACCGGCGCAGCCGGTGATCAGATAGGTTTTCATAAGTTTATTTCCTCAAAGTTTCGTTGTAGTAAACCCCTCTCAGTCATCGCTGCGCGATGCCAGCTCCCCCGAAAAGGGGGAGCTTTTTTCAGCGTTCCCTCCAGATGCATAAAACCTCGCCCTTCGGGAGAGGTGGATGCGAGGGAACTGAGCAGACGGAGAGGGTTTCATCTCAGTCTTTCATTCCGTTGTCGCCGTCCCAGTGGGTGAAGAAGCAGGCCAGTGCATCCTTCCAGTCACGGACGTCGTTGCCAACAGTGCAGCGCAGCATCCGGTTGTCCAGAGCGCTCCACTTCGGGCGGTCGGCGCTGTCCGGGTGCTTTGCCTTGTACTCCTCGCTGGTGCAGGGAGCCACGGTGGCGTCCACACCGGACAGGCGGATGATCTCGGACGCGAAGTCATACCAGGAGCACACGCCCTCACCGGTGCAGTGATACAGGCCGTACTCGTGGGTCACGCACAGCTGCAGGATCTCGTGGGCCAGGTCCACCGCATTGGTGGGGTTGCCGCACTGGTCGTTGACCACCTCCAGCTTGCCGAATTTCTTGCCGGCATTGACGATGGTCTTGACAAAGTTCTTGCCGTAGTAGCTGTACAGCCATGCCGTGCGCACGATGAAGTGGCGGTGGCAGAACTGCTCCACATACTTTTCGCCCATGAGCTTGGTGGAGCCGTAGGCGCTGATGGGGCCGGGGATGGTGGCTTCATCCTGCGGGATGCCGCCGTTCTCGCGGCCGGAGAACACATAGTCGGTGGACACATGCACCAGGCGGGCACCGGTCTTTTCGGCGGCCTGCGCCAGATTGCGGGGGCCCAGTGCGTTTGCCTTGAAGGCAGCGTCGTGGTTCACCTCGCAGCCGTCCACGTTGGTGTAGGCGGCGCAGTTGATGATGACATCCGGGCGGTTGCGGCGGATGAACTCATCCACCATCCGGTAGTTGGAAATATCCAGCTCCGGCAGGTCTACCGGCAGAACGGTGGCGTTGAGCAGCTTTTCGGGGATAGGGCCGATCTCGCTGCGGCCCTCCCGCAGCTGCTTGAGGATCTCGGTGCCCAGCTGGCCCCTGCATCCAGTAACAATGATCTTCATACCAATGTGCCTCTCTTCTCAGTAGCGCAGTTTGCCGTCGGCCACGTTCTTCAGGTGCTGGCCGTAGGGGCTCTTGCCGTAGCGCTCGGCGCTGGTCAGCAGGGTCTCGCGGTCGATCCAGCCATACTTGAAGGCGATCTCCTCCGGGGCGCTGATCTTGATGCCCTGACGCTTTTCCACCATGCGCACGAAGTCGGCGGCATCCACCAGGCTCTCCATCGTGCCGGTGTCCAGCCAGGCAAAGCCGCGGCCCAGCAGCTGGACGTCCAGCTCGTCCTTCTTCAGGTACATGTCGTTCAGGGTGGTGATCTCCAGCTCACCGCGGGCAGAGGGCTTGACCTGCTTTGCCATCTGCACCACTTCCTTGTTGTAGAAGTACAGGCCGGTGATGGCGTAGTTGCTCTTGGGATGCTGGGGTTTTTCCTCCACGCTCAGCACCTTGCCGTCCTTGTCGAATTCCACGATGCCAAAGCGCTCGGGATCCTGCACATAGTAGCCAAACACGGTGCAGCGGCCCTTATTCTCTGCGTTGGACGCAGCCGTCTTGAGGATCTTGGAGAAGCCGTTGCCGTAGAAGATATTATCCCCCAGGATCATGGCGCAGCAGTCATCGCCAATGAACTCTTCGCCCAGGATGAAGGCCTGTGCCAGGCCGTCAGGGGAGGGCTGCACCTTGTACTGCAGATGGATGCCGTACTGGCTGCCGTCCCCCAGCAGCGCCTCAAAGCGGGGCGTGTCGGTGGGGGTGGAAATGATCAGGATGTCCTGAATGCCTGCCAGCATCAGCGTGGACAGGGGGTAGTAGATCATCGGCTTGTCGTAGACCGGCAGCAGCTGTTTGCTGGTGACCATGGTCAGCGGGTAAAGCCGGGTGCCGGCACCGCCGGCAAGAATGATACCTTTCATACTTGTGCACTCCTTTAATCTTTTGTAAAAAGTTGTGCAGCTGTACGCAGCCCGGGCGGCGTACCGGCCGGACTGCGTATGGATTCAAAGCGGAGCTGCGTCCGCTGTCAACTTGTTCAGCACTGCCCTCTCCTGCAAAAGGAGATAACAGTTCACTTTATTTTACTATCAATTCACATAAAAAGCAAGAAAGAACGGCCCTTCCGGCAAAATTTCCGGAAAAGCCGTTGCAAAAATTTTTTATCTTACCACGCAAAGCCCCACTTGGAAAAATAACGCAGCAGACTGCGCAGCTGCCACAGAAAGGGCTTCAGACTGCGGTGGGCGGCCCGGTGCCAGGCATGGATGGCCGTGTACTGGGGCACCAAATACGCCTTGCCCTTTGTGCGCATTTTCTGGGTCAGGTCGGCATCCTCCACATACATGAAGTAGCCCTCGTCAAAACCGCCCACCTCTTTGAATACAGCTGTGTCCACCGCCGAAAAGCTGCCGGTGCAAAACTCGATCTCAGTGGGCTGGGTCAGGTCCCGGTCCGCCATGAGGTAGCGTTCGTTGTACTTTGCCCAGAACTTCAGGCAGGGCAGCTGGCGGTAGACCATGGCCCGCACATTGCACCGGCGCAGCGGCAGCCGCTGGGGCTGCCCGTCCGGAAAGGTCAGGGCCGGGCGGGCCATCACCACACCGGGGTGCTGCACCACCCAGTCTGCCAGGTCGCTCAGGGTGTCGGCGGTGAGCTGGATGTCCGGGTTCAGGATAAAATGCACCCGGCTGTGCAGCAGCGAAAGCACCGTATTGTGCCCGGTGCCGAAGCCGCCGTTTTGGGTCCGGCAGAGCACCTGCACCTGCTGGCCCGGTGCCGTGCGCAGGGTGCCGTCGGCTGCCGCGCGGGTCAGGCGCTGGCCGCTGCCGTCCGGGCTGGCATTGTCCACCAGATACAGCGTCAGCGGATGGCGGCGGGTGCAGTCCAGCACGGTCTGGGCCGCCCGCAGGGCCTCCTCTGCGCCGTTATAAACTACGATACAGGCTGAAAGTTCCACCAGAGTTCCTCTTTTCGTTTTCAATCAGTTTTCCGAACAAAGCTCCCCCTTTCGGGGGAGCTGTCTGCGCAGCAGACTGAGAGGGTCACTCCAGCGGCTTGATGTCGAAGGTGAAGTCCTCCTTCATCAGGTCAAAGTTCGGGTTCAGGCAGGGATCCCCGGCGGCCAGCTGCTTGGCCCACCGCTGCTGGAACCGCTTCACTTCCGACTCAAAGCGCTTGCGCTTGGCCGGGCTCTCGTCCAGACCGCGGCTCTTGCTCTCGTAGTGATACAGCTGGGCAAAGGGGGTAAAGACATTGGTATACCCGGCCTCCCGCACGCGGACGCAGAAGTCCACATCGTTGAAGGCCACAGCAAAACTCTCGTCCAGGCCGTTCACCTCGTCGTACACGCTCTTGCGCACCATCAGGCAGGCAGCGGTCACGGCATAGACATCCTGCGCATAGACCAGACGGCCCATGTAGCCGGGGTGTCCCACCGGGAAGTTCTTGTGCATGTGGGCGGCCAGGGTCAGGTAGCCAAAGCCGATGCCTGCATGCTGGATGGTGTTGTCCGGGTACAGCAGCTTGACGCCCACGCAGCCCACGCGCTCCTGCTGGGCATACATGACCATCTCCTCAAGCCAGCGAGGGGTGATCACCTCGGTGTCATTGTTGAGCAGCAGCAGGTATTCGCCGGTCGCTTCCTTGGCGCCAAAGTTGTTCAGGGCGCTGTAGTTGAAGCCGGTGCCCTTCCAGTACAGCACCCGCAGGTTGTCCGGGTGCTCCTTCTGCAGCTGTTCGTAGAGGCGGAAGGTGCCGTCCTCCTTGCTGTTGTTCTCGATGATGAGGACCTCAAAGTCCGCATAAGTGGTCTTGCGGTAGATGGAATCCACGCAGGTGCGCAGATCTGCCCCATGGTCGCAGCTGGGGATCAGGATGCTCACCTTGCCGGGCTTTGTGATGGTGTAGTCGGTCTTGTAGAAGCCCGGGGTGTTGGGGATCATGGTCACGTCATCCACCGGCACGCCCACCCGCTTGTAGTGGGCACGCAGGGCCTTCATGGCGGCTTCCAGACAGTACATCTTGGCCGAAATGTTGCTTGCCACGCTGGTGGGGCTGGAGCGCCAGTAATACAGCAGGTGCGGGATGTGCACCACCTTTTTGGCCTGCTCGGTCAGGCGCAGGTACAGGTCATAATCCTGGCTGCCGTTGAACTCCGCCCGCTCGTCGCCGCCCACCTTGGCCAGCAGCGCGGCACTGAACACGCTCAGGTGGCAGATGTAGTTGTTGGAGCGGAGGTTGTCCAGCATATAATCCGGCTTGAAGTGGTACACCGTCAGGTGGTCGATGTCACCCTCAAAGGTGACCTCGTCCGTATACACGAAGTCGGCTCCCTGCTCGGCGATGGCCTGTGCCACATACCACAGAGCGCACGGATGCAGGATATCGTCGTGGTCCAGCAGGGCCACATAGTCGCCCTTGACCATAGCAAAGCCCTGATTGGTGTTGCCGGCAATGCCGTCGTTCTTGTCCAGCTTCCGATAACGGATGCGGGGGTCGGAGGCGGCGCGGGCCTTCACGGTCTGGCCCACCGTCTCATCCTGCCCGGCGTCCACCATGCACAGCTCCCAGTTGCGGTAGCTCTGATTCTGCACCGAGTCCAGCAGCTCCACCAGGAACTGCTGCGGGGTGTTGTACAGCGGCACCACGATGCTGATGAGCGGGCCTGCCGGCTGGTTGGCCGCCTGCTTTACCAGCAGCTCCGGGGTGGCAAAACGGTCGGCGGGCATGGCTTTGCCCGGGAACAGCTTTTTGTACTCCCGCTTGGCCTTCGCCTGGGCCATCACGCCGGAGATGCCCACCCGGCGCAGCGTTGCCAGAAAGACGAACAGCGGGAAGGTGTGCCACAGCTGGCGGCACTTGCTCACCAGATAGCGCATGGGCCAGGTGAGCTTCCAGAACTGGGACTGGACCACGCTGTTCAGCGTTTTTTCCAGATCCTGCTCGTGGCTGCGGCTCAGCGAAAGGTCGCTGCGCAGACGCTCCAGCTGGCGGCCCTGCTCTTCGCCGGTGCGCTCGGCCAGCTCCATGCGCTCCCGCAGGATGTCCAGTTCTTCCTCATATCCGGCCAGCTGCCCGGCTGCATCCGGGGCGTCCGTGCGGCAAAACAGAGCCGTCTGCAAAGCGCGGCCCCGGCTCTGCCACGAAAAATCGCGGTACAGGCCCTGCTGTGCCAGCTGCTTTGCGCAGGCGGCCAGCATCGTTTCTTCGCTGCACACCAGCAGCACCCGGTCGGCCAGCTGCTGCGGCAGGGTGACCCACTCCGGGTCCACCACCACCAGAAGTTCCGGCAGAGCACCCTCGGCAGGCTGCACGGCACCGACCGCTTCCAGTGCACTTTCCAGTGCGCCGACGCCGCCCAGCACCTGTACGCTGCAGGGACCGAGCTCCCGCCGGATGCGCTGTGCCAGCTCCCGGCTGCGCTCCGATTCATTCCGGGTCAATTTTTCCTGATCCAACTCCATGCTTCCTTCTCCATTCCTTGGCAAACACTTTTATTTTCCAAACGTCTGATGCGGACAAGCCGCCAACGTGTATCACGCAGATGCGTTGTTTTATATCACAGAAACCTTTCGTCCCTGCGATAGTATACCAAATTGCGCCGCACTTGAGAAGCCCTTGCCAGAATTTTGGAGGTTCTTTTTTGCCGCCAACGTGACACCAGAAGGCCGCTCAGGCCGTGTACCATGGCCGCGGGGCGCATTTTGTCAGCCAAACAGGCTGCGCAGCCAGCCGAACAGACCGCCGCTGCTGCCCTGGCTCGTGATGCTGGCACCCTTGTAATAATGCCGGAGGATGGCCTTATAGCCCATGTTCCGCTCTGCGGCATAGCCCACGGCGCCGCACTGGCTCATGCCCACACCGTGGCCAAAGCCGTAGTAGGTCATGCAGGGGGTACCGTTTTCGTCCGTGCCAAAGTCAAAGCAGTAGCGAGACGAGACGAACTGCCCGATGTAGCGGTAGCTGCGCCCGTTGGACACAAAGGTGTTGTACTGCACATAGCCGCCCAGGCTCTTGTGGGTGGTGTCCGCATCGGTATAAGGCTCCCCGGTGCGGCTGTCGTTGTACTCCACATAGGTATAATCCTTGCCGATGGAGCGGCGCAGCAGGTTGTGATACTGCTCCTCATAGGGGCTTTCCACGCTCTGCAGATAGGGCACCTCGGTGCCCCAGGCATCGCGGCTGGAGCAGGTGCCGTACACGCCGGTCTGGGTGTTGTAGCCCGCGCTGGCCGACCACACCGCGTCGCAGACACTGCCGTTGTAGGTGAGGATCTCATCCTTCACCGGCTCCACCGCCTTGCGGATGGCTTCCCGGGCAGCGGAGGGGATCTGATCCACCGGGGTGTAGACCAGTGCATTGGTCGAAGAACCGTACTGCTTGTGATATTCCAGATAGGAGTGGACCGCCACGGCCTGTGCCTTCCAGGCCTGCTGGGCCGCACTGGCGCTGACATAGCTGCCGATGGACCCCAGCTCGTTGTAGGTGATGCCCACCAGGCAGTCCACCAGGTTCAGTGTGACGTTTTTCTTCAGGCCCTGCCCCCGGATGTTCAGGTACGGCAGGGTGATGGTGTCGCCGGAGCCGAAGAGCCAGCTCAGGCAGTTTTCCTCTTCCGCCGGGATCAGGGTGGTGTTGGCACCGCCCATGGTCACCGCACCGCCGGACACGGCAGCATCGTCCACTGCCAGTGCTGCCGGAGCACACAGGCAGAGCACCGCCGCCAGCACCAGCGCCGCAGCGCGGCGCACAAACCTTTGCAGTTGTTTCACGAACCATTCCTCCTCATAATGCGATCTGTTTTCCTTTAGTTTAACACAGCCTGTGTCTGTGGGCAAGGACCGGACTTCTGTTTTATGCACACAAAAAGCCGGGAAGTGCGCTGGTTTCCCGTGCACTTCCCGGTTGGTGTGATGTTTTCAGGTTTCTTCCGGCGTGTCCTGCATGGCACGCGCGATCTCGACTTCCATGTCCTGCAGGCAGTCCAGCAGCAGCGGATTGAAGGCCCCGCACACCCCGGTACAGATCATCTGCACCACTTCGCTGTGGGTACGGGCGTGGCCGTCCACCGGGCGGCTCACCAGCCGCTCGTACACGTCCGCCAGGCCCACCACCTGTGCTTCGATGGGGATCTGCTCCCCCTGCAGGCCGTCCGGATAGCCGCCGCCGTCGTACCGCTCATGGTGCCAGCGGCAGATGTTGTACGCCGTGCGGGCAAAGGCGTCGTCCCGGCATTCGGGCTGTTCTTCCAGCATCTGTGCTCCCAGCAGGGTGTGACTTTGCAGGGTACGGCGCTCGGCCTCGGTCAGTGGGCCTTCCTTGTGCAGCAAGTCCTCGCAGATCTCCATTTTGCCAATGTCATGCAGGGCCGCCGCCGTGGCAATGGTGCGGCGCATCTCCCGTGTGAGCGGGTAGCGGTCGGTCTTTTGGGCCAGCCCGGCCAGCAGCATGGAGGTGAGCTGTGCCACCCGCTGCACATGGTCGCGGCTTTCACCGTTGCGCTTTTCCACCACCTGGCTCAGGATGCCGATCATCATCCGGCTGGCGCGTTCCTTTTCAAAAGCAAGATCCGCCGCCATGGCGCTCAGGCGGCGCTGCTTGGCGTACAGCTGGATGGTGTTGATGATGCGCTGATAGACCACCTTGGCGTCGAACGGGCGGCTGATGTAATCCGAGGCTCCCAGGTCAAAGGCCCGCCGCACCGCGTCCACGGTGTCCTCGCTGGAGATCATGATCACCGGGATCTGTTCCAGCAGGTTTTTCTGGTTCATCTCTTCCAGCACCGTAAAACCGTCGATGCCGGGCATATGGATGTCCAGCAGCACGATGGAAATGCCGGTGGCGTTCTGTTCCAGCAGCTGCAGGCAGGCCTCGCCGCTGGCCGCCTCGGCAATGTCGAACCGGCTGCCCAGCATCTGCCCCAGCATCTTGCGGTTCAGCTCAGAGTCATCCACGATGAGCACGCTCTGGCGGCGGTGCACCGGCGCGGTGGCCGTGCGCTCCGGCTGCTGCTCGGTGATCACGGTGTTCTTCTGCATCTGGGCATAGGTAGCCAGCCGCTCTGCGTGCTCCACCGCCGCCGATACTTCCCCGTCCCGGATCCACACACCGCCGATGCTCACCGAGATGTGCAGATGGGAGTAGCCCGGAACACCGGCCGCCGCCAGCTGCAGCCGCAGATGCTCCAGCTTCTGGCCGAAGTCGCTCTGCCCCACCTCCGGCAGAAGCAGCAGCAGCCGGTCCTCGCCGCGGCGGATGAGGCGGTCCTTCTCGCCCAGATTCCGGCGCAGCACCCCGGCCACGGTTTCCAGCACGCTGTTTCCGGCGTAACGGCCATATACGTCGTTGGCCGCCTTGAAGTCATCCACCCGCAGCACCGCCACACCAGCCGTGAGGATGCGGCTGCGGTATTTTTCCTGGTAATAGCGCTCATTGTACGCGCCGGTCACCGCATCGCGGTACAGTTTTCCACGGTACTCCGCAAGGTTGTTGAACAACTGCTCGCTTTCTTCGGGGTCCAGCAGCATGATCCGGTCCAGCCTGCGCTCCAGCTCCAGCACGCAGGGCGTGCCTTCCACCTGCGCAAAAAGGGCCGTCACCTCGTACAGCTCCTGCCCGCGGTACTCCATCCGGCTGTGGGTGGTCTTTTCTTCCAGCGCCTGCCGGGCAGCATCTCCCACTGCCTCCCCGGCCTGCACCTGCTCTGCAGTGAGCATGCGCACCGAGGGGAACACCTTGCGCAGCTGCTCCATTTCCTGTTCGGCCTGCTGCCGGGTCATTGACCCGCCCTGTGCCGTCTTTTCGTCCTTGTCCTGCACCCCGGTGTCTCCCTTCTTTTCTATGGTCCGTCCTGGGGTCATTATACTATTTTTTGCACGACTGCGTCAAACTTGTTGTCGTTTGTCCCGGCATCGGAAAATTTTGGAAAAATGGACGTTCCTCCCGGCTTTTTGCCTGTCCGGCCCGGACAGGCGGGCTGCCGTGTGACGCAAAGTGACGCAAAATAGGGAGTGCAGCATCTTCAAAACAAAAGCGCCCGCCCGCTTCCGGAAGTTCCGGCATGCGGACGGGCGCACAGTTCTTTCAAAAAACGGATCAGAACTCGATCTTGCTCTCAATGTAGCTCTTCAGCTCGCTGATGGGCATACGGACCTGCTCCATGGTGTCGCGGTTACGGACGGTGACGCAGTTGTCGGCAGCAATGCCCTTGGCCTCGTCGCCCACGGTGTCAAAGTCCACGGTGATGCAGTACGGGGTGCCGATCTCATCCTCGCGGCGGTAACGCTTGCCGATGGAACCGGTATCGTCGTAGTCCACCATGAAGTACTTGCTCAGCTCGTTGCGGATCTCCATGGCCTTTTCGCCCAGCTTCTTGCTCAGGGGCAGCACGGCGCACTTGTAGGGAGCCAGAGCCGGATGCAGGTGCAGCACGGTGCGGACATCCTCCTTGCCCTTGCTGTCGGTCAGGTGCTCCTCGTCGTAGGCTTCGCACAGGAAGGCCAGAGCCACACGGTCACAGCCCAGAGACGGCTCGATGACGTAGGGGATGTAGTGCTCGTTGGTCTCGCTGTCGAAGTACTCCAGGCTCTTGCCGGATGCTTCCTGATGGCGGGTCAGGTCGTAGTTGGTGCGGTCGGCAATGCCCCACAGCTCGCCCCAGTCGGTGAACGGGAAGGCGTACTCGATGTCGGTGGTAGCGCGGCTGTAGAAGGCCAGCTCTGCGGGCTCGTGGTCACGCAGGCGCAGGTGCTCCTTCTTGATGCCCAGGCTCAGCAGCCAGTTCTCGCAGTAGTCCTTCCAGTAAGCAAACCAGTCCAGATCGGTGCCGGGCTTGCAGAAGAACTCGCACTCCATCTGCTCGAACTCGCGGGTGCGGAAGGTGAAGTTGCCCGGGGTGATCTCGTTGCGGAAAGCCTTGCCCACCTGGCACACGCCGAAGGGCAGCTTGCGGCGGGTGGTGCGCTGGATGTTGGCAAAGTTGACAAAGATGCCCTGCGCGGTCTCGGGACGCAGATAGCAGGTAGAGGAGCTATCCTCGGTCACGCCGATGGCGGTCTTGAACATCAGGTTGAACTTGCGGATGGGGGTAAAGTCGTGCTTGCCGCACACGGGGCAGACGATGTCCTCGTGCTCTGCAATGAACGCATCCATCTCGTCAAAGCTCATGGCGTCCACGTTCACCTCGGGGTGCTCCTCACCGATCAGCTTGTCGGCGCGGTGACGGGCCTTGCAGGCGCGGCAGTCCAGCAGGGGGTCCGAGAAGCTGGACACATGGCCGGTGGTCACCCAGGTCTGGGGGTTCATGATGATGGCTGCATCCAGGCCCACATTGTAGGGGCTCTCCTGCACGAACTTCTTCAGCCATGCCTTCTTGACGTTGTTCTTGAACTCCACGCCCAGGGGGCCGTAGTCCCAGCTGTTGGCCAGGCCGCCGTAGATCTCGGAACCGGGGAACACATAACCACGGTTCTTGCAGAGGTTGACGATCATGTCAAGGGTCTTTTCGCTCTGTTCCATTGTAAATACATCCTTTCCGTCCGCGGCTGGTTTGCCGTGTCGTATCGTGTAGAGTCCCACCGGCTTTCCCGACCGGCGGGCGTGCTTTTTTCTAAGCACAGTATCTTTACTTTATCATGTTTTGCGCGGGTTGTAAAGTTACTTGTGGTATTTCATGCCCACATTGATGGTGCAGGCGCGGTAGATCTGTTCCGTGAGCACCAGCCGTGCCAGCTGATGGGGCATGGTGATGCGCCCCATGCTGAACTTGAGGGCTGCAGCTTTTTTCACCTCATCGGACAGGCCGTGGGACGAGCCGATGACAAAGGCCACATCCCCTGCCCCGCTGTTTGCCCGGTCGGCCAGGAACTGCGCCAGCTCGTCGGAAGAGATCTGTTTGCCCTCGATGCACATGGCTACGATGGCCGCGCCCTTGCGCACGCTGGACAGGATGGCCTTGCCCTCCTTATCCAGCGCCTTTTTCACCACGGCGTCGGAAGCGTTCTTCTCTTCGATCTTTTCCTCCGGCAGCTCGATGATGCGGAAGGAAGCAAAAGCGGACAGCCGTTTCTGGTATTCGGCCACGCCCTCGGCGAAGTATTTTGCGTTCAGTTTGCCCACACAGATCAGGTCAATGTTTTGCATTTTCTTCTCCTTACAGCAAGCTCATCTGCTCGCCTTCGTCCTCGGCGCGGATGAGGGCACCCGTGGCGGGCAGACTGCGCACGCGGTAGCGGTGGGGGTTGGCCAGCTCCAGCGTGTCCGCCGGGACCACCGAAGCGATGGTCTGGTTCTTTTTCAGGGTCACCACGGCCACGCCCTGACTGTCGCGGGTGGCCTTGGCGGCGATCTGCGCCGTGCCCACCAGCAGCATGCGGCTGGTGCTGGTGCGGATGGCCAGTTCGGTCTCCTCCGGCAGGTAGAGCAGCTTGGCCAGCGGTTCCTTGTCGCAGTAGGCCTTGAGCAGCTTTCTTCGGTTCTGCTTGGTGGCATAGGAGCTCAGCGGGATCTTGGCGCACTTGCCGCTGGCAAAGAAGAACAGCACAAAGCCGCTGTAGTCGCCGGTGATGACCATGGCCAGGATGTTCTCTCCTTCATCCATGCCCAGGCGGCCCGGCACAAAGATGCCCATCTGGGCCACCTTGCCGTCCTCCAGCTCTGCCAGACGCACCTTGTACACCTGCTGTTTGTCGGTGAAGAACAGCGCTTCTACGTTGTTGCGGGTCTCCACCTGCTGCACGATCTCGTCGCCCTCCTTGAGCTTGTGGGCACCGGCGGTGCGCAGGCTCTGGGGCGGGATCTTTTTCAGGTAGCCCTCGCGGGTAAAGAACACGGTGACCGGGTAGTCCGGCACCGTCTCTTCCTCAGCGGCAGCTTCCTCCTCCGGCAAGTCGTACAAAATCTCGCTGCGGCGGGGCTGCGCGTACTTCTTGGCTACCTCGTTCAGCTCGTTGATGATGATGCGGCGCACCCGGGCGGGCTTTGCCAGCACATCGTTCAGGTCGGCAATATCCTTTTCCAGCTGCTCGATCTCGCTGGTGCGCTTGAGGATATATTCCCGGTTCAGGTGGCGCAGCTTGATCTCGGCCACATAATCGGCCTGCACCTCGTCGATGCCAAAGCCGATCATCAGGTTGGGCACGACCTCGCTCTCTTCCTCGGTAGTGCGGATGATCTTGATGGCCTTGTCGATGTCCAGCAGGATGGCGGCCAGACCCTGCAGCAGATGCAGGCGCTTTTCCTTGCCGTGCAGGTCGTAGTAGGTGCGGCGGCGCACGCATTCCACCCGGAACGCCGTCCACTCCTGCAGGATCTCCCGCACGCCCATGACCCGGGGCTGACCGGCCACCAGAATGTTGAAGTTGGCGCTGAAGCTGTCCTCCAACGGGGTGGTCTTGAACAGCTTGGCCATCAGCTTGTCGGCGTCCACGCCGCGCTTGAGGTCCAGCGTGAGCTTCAGGCCGTTCAGGTCGGTCTCGTCGCGCATATCGCTGATCTCTTTGATCTTGCCGGCCTTTACCAGCTCGGCGATCTTGTCCATGATGGCTTCCACCGTGGTGGTGGGCGGGATCTGGGTGATCTCGATCATATTTTCGCCGGGCACCACGTTGTAGCGGGCGCGCACCTTCACGCTGCCGCGGCCATGCTCGTAAATTTCACGCATCTGCGCTTCATCGTACAAGATCTGGCCGCCGCCCACAAAGTCCGGAGCAGGCATGGTAGTGGCAATGTCGTGGTGGGGGTCCTTCATCAGGGCCACGGTGGTGGCGCACAGCTCGGCCAGGTTGAACGAGCAGATGTTGCAGGCCATGCCCACGGCGATGCCCAGGGTGTTGTTGGCCAGAATGGTGGGGAAGGTCACCGGCAGCAGGGTGGGCTCGGTGGTGGTGCCGTCGTAGTTGGGCACAAAATCCACGGTCTCCTTGTCGATGTCGCGGAACAGCTCCTCGCACACGTTTTCCAGCTTGGCTTCGGTGTAACGGGCTGCGGCGCAGGACATATCCCGGCTGTAGGCCTTGCCGAAGTTGCCCTTGCTGTCCACAAAAGGCATAAGCAGGCTCTCGTTGCCGCGGCCCATGCGCACCATGGTGTCGTAGATGGCGGCGTCGCCGTGGGGATTCAGGTGCATGGTGCTGCCCACGATGTTGGCCGACTTGGTGCGGGCACCCTTCAGCAGACCCATCTCATACATGGTGTACAGCAGCTTGCGGTGGGCCGGCTTGAAGCCGTCGATCTCCGGCAGAGCGCGGCTCACGATAACGCTCATGGCGTAGGGCATATAGTTCACTTCCAGCGTGCGGGTGATGGGGTCCTCCAGCACACTGCCGGCGTTCAGGATCTCAACGCCGTCGCCCAGCTGCGGGCGCACCGGCTTTGGGGTTTTCTTGGTTGATTTTCTAGGCATCTTCTAACCTCTTGACGATTTTAAATGGGCGCCGCTCTCGCTCTGCCCATATTCAGCGGAACATATTTTTATTTTTGCAGTTCAGAATGGCCTGCGGGCCATTCTGAGCTGCTCTTTCACCGATGGAGGCCGTTCCGGTTTTCTGCATTTTCCCTTAAAATGTCTTGACCCGTTGGGGCCTTCCTCGTGAAAATGTGCTTTGGAGCAGCCCGCAGGCTGCGACAAAGCAACAAATCAAAACAACATTACCTCTGTCATTGCCAGAGCGCAAGCGGAGGCAATTTAAAATCATCAGCTCACATCCAGATCGTCCAGATATTCTGCGCCGTGCTCCGCGATGTGCTCCTTGCGGCCAGCCAGGTTGTCACCCAGCAGCAGGTCGAACACGCGGGCCGTTTCTTCCACATCCGCAGGCTGTACCTTGATCAGGCGGCGGCTCTCCGGGTTCATGGTGGTCAGCCACATCATCTCCGGGTCGTTCTCGCCCAGACCTTTAGAGCGCTGGATCGTGTATTTTTTGTCACCGATCTCCTTCAGGAAGGTGGCCTTCTCCGGCTCGGTGTAGGCAAAGTAGGTGTGATCCTTGGTGTTGATCTCGTACAGCGGAGACTCCGCAATGTACACATAGCCCTCGTTGATCAGGGTGGGGGTGAGCCGGTACAGCATGGTCAGCACCAGGGTGCGGATCTGGTAGCCGTCCACGTCGGCATCGGTACAGATCACGATCTTGTTGTAGCGCAGATTGTCAAGGTTGAAGGTGGCCAGTTCCTTATTGTGCTTGCCGCCCAGCTCCACGCCGCAGCCCATGACCTTGATCAGGTCCACGATGACGTCCGACTTGAAGATACGGGCGTAATCGGCCTTGAGGCAGTTCAGGATCTTGCCGCGGATGGGCATGATGGCCTGATAGTCACTGTCGCGGCTCTGCTTGACCGCACCCATAGCGGAATCGCCCTCCACGATGTAGAGTTCTCGTCGGGAGGCGTCCTTGGTGCGGCAGTCCACGAACTTCTGCACCCGGTTGGCCAGGTCGATCTGGGTGGACAGGGTCTTTTTGATGCTCTGCCGGGTCTTTTCAGCGTGTTCCCGGCTCTGCTTGTTCACCAGCACCTGCTGGCAGATCTTCTGGGCCTCCTCCGGCTTTTCCAGAAAATACACTTCCAGATAGTGCTTCAAAAAGTCGGTCATGGCCTGGGACACGAACTTGTTGGTGATGGCCTTTTTGGTCTGGTTCTCGTAGCTGGTGCGGGTAGAAAAGCTGGAGGACACATATACCAGACAGTCCTGCACGTCCTGGAAGCTGATGGTGCTTTCACCCTTCTTGTACAGATTCTTGTCCTTCAGGTATTTGTTGATCTGGTACACAAAGGCCGTGCGCACTGCATGCTCCGGGCTGCCGCCGTGCTCCAGCCAGGACGAGTTGTGGTAGTATTCCAGCATCTGCACCTTATTGGAGAAGCAGAACGCCGCACTCATGCGCACCTTATAATCCGGCTGGTCCTCGCGGTCGCGGCCCACCGCCTCGCTCTCGCAGCTGAACACCGGGGTCAGGGTGTCCTGCCCGGCCACCTCGGCCACATAGTCGGCAATGCCATGCTCATAGCACCAGCTCTCGTGCCATGCCTTGCCGGTAGCGGGGTCCTTTTCCTTCTCGTCGGTAAAGTTCAGGGTCAGGCCCGCGTTGACCACAGCCTGCCGGCGCAGCGTGTCCTTATAATAGCTTCCGGGCACGTCGATGTCGGTGAACACCTCGTCATCCGGCTTCCAGTGGATGATGCTGCCGGTGCGGCGGCCCTTGTAAGCTTCCTTCTGCAGGCCGCCCACATTCTCGCCCTTTTTGAAGTCCAGATGGTAGTGGTAACCGTCGCGGTAGATGTCGGCGGTCATCCAGGCAGAGGCGTACTGGGTAGCACACAGGCCCAGACCGTTCAGGCCCAGGCTGAACTCGTAGTTGTCCTCGCCCTCGCCGTACTTACCGCCGGCGTACATCTCGCAGAACAGCAGCTCCCAGTTGTAGCGTCCCTCGCCGTTGTTCCAGTCCACGGGCATGCCGCGGCCAAAATCTTCCACAATGACGCTGCCGTCCTTGCAGCGGGTCACGTTGATGGTGTCACCGTGGCCGTCGCGGGCCTCGTCGATGGAGTTGGAGACGATCTCAAAAATGGAGTGGGCACAGCCCTCCACACCGTCGGAGCCAAAAATAACGGCCGGGCGCTTGCGCACACGGTCGGCACCCTTTAAAGAAGTAATGCTCTCGTTGCCATATTCCTGTTTTTTTGCCATGCTGCTCCTCCCGGCCCGGGCAGCGTTCTGCGCGGGCCGTCTGTAGTCAAAATCATAAAACGCTCCTGCCCTCTTTCTTACTATAATAGGTATGAGCAGAGAAAAAGGGCAAAAGCGCCTGTACATTTCTGTTTTTATTAAACCATAGGTTGTTAATAATGTCAAATGGTCTTTGCGGCTTTTCCGGTCATCCGGAGTACGTCGGAAAAGTCATTCTTATTTTATGCGCTGGAACGCCCAAAATCAAGAAAGTTTCAATTTTCTTAAAAAATTTCGCATTTACCCCTTTACAAAATCGAAATTTCAGGTATAATAATCATCGTCCGGTGCGCCTCTGTAGCTCAGTCGGTAGAGCAGGGGACTGAAAATCCCCGTGTCATTGGTTCGATTCCGATCGGAGGCACCAGTCAAGGAAACCCAGCCGGGTTTCCAATATGCGGCCGTAGCTCATCTGGTAGAGCGCCACCTTGCCAAGGTGGAGGTAGCGAGTTCGAGCCTCGTCGGCCGCTCCATAACGGAGCAGCAACAGTTGCTCCAATATGGCCCGGTAGCTCAGTTGGTTAGAGCACCAGCCTGTCACGCTGGGGGTCGTCGGTTCGAGCCCGATCCGGGTCGCCACCAAGAAAGCCTATGCTTTCACCTACTTTGAAACTTGTTTTCAGGGCGTCAGAAATGACGGGTGCAAGGTTAAATGCACCGAATATGCGGCCGTAGCTCATCTGGTAGAGCGCCACCTTGCCAAGGTGGAGGTAGCGAGTTCGAGCCTCGTCGGCCGCTCCAACAGGAGTGGGATCCCACTCCTAAATATGGTGACGTGGCCAAGTGGTAAGGCAAGGGTCTGCAAAACCCTCATCCACCAGTTCAAATCTGGTCGTCACCTCCAAAAGATTCCCGGGAACTTCGGTTCCCGGGATTTTTTGTTGCCTTTTTTCTAAAAAAGATGAGAGGAGCCATCAGCCGACAGTTCCCCCCTTCCGTCATTTCGCGTTGCACAATGCCGCCTTGCCCCAAGAGGGGGAAGGCTTTTTTTAAAACTTCAGCCGCATCTGATACCACACCACGCCCCCGTGGGTGGAACCGGAAATACCTTCGTTCACAAAGCCGAACTTTGCATAGTAGTGCACCAGAGCCTCCTTGCAGGTCAGTACCAGCCCCTTCCGGCCCTGGGCACGGGCATCGCTGATGGCACACTGCAGCAGCATCCCCGCATAACCCTTTTTGCGGCAGGCCGGGATGGTGTTCACCCCAAAAATCATCTGCCAGGCACCATTCTCCCGGTGGAGGGAGGCGTCGGCGTACATCTCATCGGTCAGGTCCGGCCAGTCGGTGCAAAAGCCGTCCACAAAGGCCAGCAGCCTTTTCCCCTCCCACAGCAGCCAAAAATGATCGCCGTACTGCTGCAGCCGCCCGGCAAACTCCTCTGCCGTAGCCGCCTCTGCCGCCGGGAAGCAGGCTGCCTCCACCGCTGCAATGGCCTCCAAGTCCTTTAAGGTCCCCTTGCGGATCTCCATACATATTCTCCCCTTCTTTTTCTTCCGAGTGTACCACAGTTCCTGCCCAAAGGCAAAGGTCCTGCCGTTTTTTCCTTTTTGGGCCATTTGCATCCGCTGCCGCTCCGTGTTACAATGGCTATATTGCATCCAGGAAAGGAGCTGACACGCCATGCCTGCCGAAAACCGCATCACCCTCACGTCGGACACGCCGGTGCGCTACCTGAAAGGGGTAGGCCCCAAGACCGCCGAGCGGTTCGAGAAGCTGGGCATCGTGACGCTGGCCGACCTTCTGTGCCATTATCCCCGTAAATACATCGACTTTACGAAGCCCTACTCCATTGCGGAAGCCCCTGCCGACACGGAATGCGTGGTCAAGGCAGAGGTGTTTGCCAAGCCCGGCGGGCGCATCCTGCCCGGCGGGCGGCGGATGGAGCGGGTCACCGCCGGGGATGACGTGTCCGGGCTGGAGATCACCTGGTTCAACAACCCCTATGCCGCCCAGAAACTGGAGATCGGGCAGGAATACTATTTTCAGGGCATCGTCACCGGCGGGATGCTGCGGCGTCAGATGGTCAACCCGCTGGTGCGCACTGCCGAACAGGTGCAGGCAGCCCCGTTCGAGGCCGTGTACCCCCAGACCGAGGGCCTTTCCAGCAGTGCCATTGCCAAGTGCGTGCGGCAGCTGCTGCCCCATGCCGAGCTTCTGCCCGACCCGCTGCCGGAGGAGATGCGCCGCAAATACCGCCTGCCTTCCAAGGCCGAAGCCGTGCGGGCCATCCACTGCCCTGCCACCGAAGAAGAAGCCTTTGCGGCCCGGCGGCGGCTCATCTATGAAGAGCTTCTGGTGCTGCAGCTGGGCATCGGCCGCATGAAGAACTGCGGCTCCGCCGCCACCGGTGCCCCCATGCAGCCCACCGACCCGGAACCTTTCTGGGCCAGCCTGCCCTTCTCTCCCACCGGTGCTCAGCGCAGGGCCGTGGATGAGATCCTGGCCGACATGGCCGGGGAGCACTCCATGAACCGCCTGTTACAGGGTGACGTGGGCAGCGGCAAAACGCTGGTAGCGGCTGCCGCCATCTGGGCCTGCATCCGGGCCGGGTATCAGGCTGCTCTGCTGGCCCCCACTGAGATTCTGGCCGCACAGCACGCCGAGGGTCTGAACCGGATGTTGGCCCCCTTTGGCATGCGGGTGGCCCTGCTCACCGGCGGCATGAAAGCCGCTGCAAAGCGCACCACACTGGCCGCCATCCGGGGCGACGAAGCGGACCTCATCGTGGGCACCCACGCCATCCTCAGCGAGGGGGTGGAGTTTGCCCGGCTGGGGCTGGCCGTCATCGACGAGCAGCACCGCTTCGGCGTGCGGCAGCGCGGCATGCTGGCCGAAAAGGCCGTGAACCCGCACCTGCTGGTCATGAGCGCCACCCCCATTCCCCGCACACTGGGCCTGCTCCTCTACGGAGACCTGGACATCTCCATTCTGGACGAGCTGCCCCCCGGCCGTACCCCGGTCAAGACCCGGTGCATCACCGGCAAAAAACGGCGGGACCTGTACCATTTCCTCGATCAGGAGATCGACAAGGGGCGGCAGGTCTATCTGGTGTGCCCCGCCATTGAGGACACCCCCGACGGCGGGTTGAACGCGGTCAAGACCTACTACGAGGACATTGCCAAGGCCCTTCTGCCCGACCGCCGGGTGGGTCTGATGCACGGCAAGCTCAAGCCCAAGGAGAAGGCCGCTGTCATGGAGGATTTCAAGGCCGGGCGGCTGGACGCACTGGTGTCCACCACAGTCATTGAGGTGGGCGTGGACGTGCCCAACGCCAGCGTCATGGTCATCGAGAACGCGGAGCGCTATGGCCTGAGCGCCCTGCACCAGCTGCGCGGCCGGGTGGGCCGTGGTGCCGCCGAGAGCTGGTGTTTTCTGGTCAGCGACAATACCGGCGAAGCGGTGCAGAAGCGGCTGAAGTTTTTGTGCAGCACCACCGATGGCTTTGCCGTGGCCCAGTACGACCTGGAGACCCGCGGCCCCGGCGACTTTTTCGGCAGCCGACAGCATGGCCTGCCCACATTGCAAATTGCCGACCTGATGAATGACACCCGCACCCTCCACGCCGCCCAGAGCGAAGCACTGGCCATGCTGGCGGAGGACCCGCTGCTGCAGGCCCCGGAGCACGCCCTGCTGGCCGCGCAGGTGCAGCAGATGTTCGACAAGGCCGGGCCGATGAACTAAAAAAGCGCTGTCACACAAAAACTCGTGCGACAGCGCTTTTTTCACGCTTTTTCACTCCCGACGATCCTTTGCAGAATGCAGGCAGTCAGGGCATCCAGCTTTGTTTCCAGTGCGGGCAGGCGCAGCAGGCGGTAGAGCCGCTGATACACGGCATCCACCGCGTAGCCCGCCACGGCGATCAGCAGCACCGCGCCAGTCAGGTAAGCCAGCGAGGGCAGCAGCGCCCCGCCGAACCGGGGCAGGTCTACCAGTCGCCACAGCAGCGCCCGGGTAAAATCGCTGTCGTGCAGCAGGTATACCCCGAAGGACAGCGGTGCCAGCCGAAAGACCCAGCGCCGCCAGTAATCCGAGCGGATGTGGATATTCTGGAACAGCAGAAACATTGCTGCCGAGGCGATGACCGTATCCAGTGCCTGATAGCCGTTGACGGCATTCACAAAACCGTTCAGGTGCAAAGCGTTTTCCACCCGCAGCGCCAGCATCCGGTTGAAAAGCCCCGCCGCCGAAGCTGCCAGATATGCCAGCAGACACAGCCCGCTGGGCACAGTCACCCGGTATTTGCGGAAATAGGCAGCAATAAAATACAGGGTATAGAACCAGATAAAGCTGTACCCGTTATTCACAAAAGTTGCATCCGCTGCCCAGTAGAACAGCGTGCCCCACACGCTTTGCAGCAGCAGTACCACCAGCAGCAGCGTTTTGTACTGCCGCCTGTCAAGGCTTTGCACCACCACGTTCAGCACCGGCACCGAGAGGTACAGTAAAAAATAGGCCGAGGCGAACCAGTAGCCGTTGGAGGTAAGGGGTAAAAGCGCCCGAAGCAGCTTGACCGCCGAAAGCGGAACTGCCCCGGCCTTGACCGCAACGCAGAAGGTAAGCATGGAGTAAAACCACACCTGTGCCCCAATGCGGAACAGCCGCCCGACATGAACAGGTCCCTTGCGCTCTGACAGATAATAGCCGGAAAGCATTACAAAACAGTTGGTGGATACACGCGCCAGAATAAACAGCAGCCAGTAGATCCAGAATGCCGCCGACCCCTGCGGCACGGCGCTGCCCAGCCCGCCGTGCCCGATGCCGTGCATCAGAACGATCATTACCATGCTGAGGATGCGCATCGTCTCAAAGCCGCTATGCCGTTTTTGTTCCTCCATACCCCGTTTTTCCCCCTTACAACTCCCCTGTTTCCAGCTGCCGCAAAGCCTGCCGCACCTGCTGTTCCGGCCGCAGCCACATCTGATAGTAGTCCGCATTGTGCTGCGCCATGGCTAAGATCGCCGCCGGGTCTGCCAGCAGCTGCCGCAGCTGCTCCTCACATTGTGCCGGGGACGTATACGTTTTATAGTTTTTCCCTTCTTCAAAGCCGCCCGGCAAGGTGTACCGCAGCGGCTCGGTAACGATAGCACGTCCCGCCGCCACATACTCGGCCAGTTTCCAACCGGTAGAGCCGTGCAGTCCGGTAGAAGCCACACAGATCTCGGTGTGCTGCATCCGGTGCAGGTAGGCGCGCTTGCCGGTCAGCATGTCCGGCACGATCAGTTCCGGGCACTGCCGCCGGGCACAGGTGTTGTCGGACACGCCGCCGGTGAACTGCGCCGGGAAGGCGCTTTGCAGCCGGTGCAGCAGCTCGATGCGGTCTGCGTTCACCTGCCGCCACTCTGCCTGTAAGTCCGGATATTGCTGCACCGCCGGCTCCTCTGGGTCCCACAGACGGGTGAGAAAGAGGATGCGCGGCTTTTTGCGCACCCGGGTCAGCCGGACTTCAAAGTCCTGCGGATAGCAACGGGTGGAAAGTGCCCACTGCTTCAGGCGGCTCTTTGCGCTGCGCTCCGCATCCAACGGCGAACCCGGACAGGTAACGTAGTAGTTCAGACCCAGCGGCCGCAGCTTTGCGGAGATATCTCCTGGGAACTGCCGGTTCTTCTCAGCCGAAAAGGAGCGCTTGAACACCACATCTGCCCGGCTGAACAGCGCCTGCACCGCCGCCGGGTCGTTGTAGAAGTAGCCGTCCATCAGATCAAACACCACCGTGCGGCCGTCAATTTCAGTTTCCAGCAGCGCCTCCCGGGCAATGGGGCTGCCCTGCCGCGCGTCCAACACCCGCAAAGTCAGTTCCCCGCGCTTTGCCAGCAGGGTAAAGCCCGCCAGAATGCCGCTGATATGGGCAGCGCCCTCCCGGGTGGCAAGTTTTACTGTGACCTGCATTTTATACCTCCTATCGGCGAAACAGCCGCTTTGCGTGCCGGTCCCCCATGGGGATCACGTCGCAGAACACGCAGCGGCTCTTGGTGGACAGCTGCACATCCCGGTGATAACAGCCGAAGAACCATTTTTCATAGGTCAGCTTCAACAGAATTTTGTCCAGGAACTGGTGCAGCTGGTTGGTCTCGCCGCTGGCCAGCACCGTAAAATCCAGGAATCTGCTTGGCGCGTCGTGGGTGAGCACATAATCCACCTGATAGCCGCAGGCTTCCAGGTTCTGCTCGCAGGCCGCATATTCTTCATCGGAGGGCATCTCCTGCTTCCACCAGTTCACGCCCGGCTCCCGTTCCTCCCGGTCCGGGCTTTCGGCCCCGCCGAAGCACAGGTACTTTTTGCCCTCCAGCTCCAGCACGCTGCCGCGGCACACATGGTAGACATTGCCGCCCAGGCTCTGCACCCGGCCGCCGAACCGCTCCGTTTCCGGATATTGGGCCAGCAGGTCGTAATTTTCGTGGGAACCGTCCAGAAACAGCAGGGTATACGGCCGCTTTCGCAGCCAGTCCAGCTTTTTCTGTTCTTCTGCGCTGCCGTCCCACACAAAGCCGAAATCGCCCAGCACCACCACGATGTCCCGTTTGCCCAGCCAGCGCAGCCGCCCGTGCCGGAACCGGTCCAGATCGCCGTGGGTGTCGCCTGTCAGATATACCATTCCCGTCCTCCTGTGCCGGAGCGTGCAAAACCGCAGCCAAAAGCCGCAAAGCCCTTGTCACGTCCCGGCAAACCTGTTATTATAAAGTATACAGCGTCTGCTGTTCCATTTGTGTTTTCTGCGTACCGCTGCCGGTGCGCATTGCTTCGTATAGTTTATCGCTTTTTGAAGGAATTGTCCACATGAAACGTATTTTTGCACTGATCCTGTCGTTTGCGCTCCTGCTCAGCTGCCTGGTGCTGCCGGCGGGTGCCATGTTCGACCCCTCCCCCGTCTATCAGGTGCAGGCCCAGAGCGCCTACATCGTGAACACCGACACCAACATCATCGTCTACGAAAAGGACAGCACCAAACAGGTCTCCGCCGGGGGCCTGACCAAGTATATGACCATTGCGCTGGTGCTGACCAACTATGCCGACCAGCTGGACAATACCTTCCAGATGCCGTTTGCCATCTCGGACTATGTGCACAACACCAGCAACGCCGACATGCGCTCCAACGAGACTTTCACTTACCGCGAAGCACTGTACGCCATGGTCACCCGCAACGCCAACGAAGCCGCCATGGGCCTTGCCTATACCCTTTCGGGCGGAGACCTGGACGGCTGGGTGAGCCAGATGAACGCCCTGTCCCAGCGCATCGGCACCACGAACAGCACCTGGACGGACGCCTGCGGCATCGACAGCGGCAACGTGACATGCGCTGTGGACATGTACCTGATCCTGCGCTACCTGATGAGCTTTGACGCCTTTGTGCAGATCTCCGGCGTGCCTACCTTTACCATGCCGGCCAAGGAGAAGCACCGGTCTCCGTCGGTGCTGGTCAGCCAGAATGCAGCCCTGAGCAAAAGCAGCGGCGGCAATTACTACCGCAGCGCCATGCAGGGCGGCATGTGCGACGTGACCGCCTACAAGAAGGACAGCGGAAACCAGAGTTACGTTTCCTGGGCCAATCAGGACGGTGCCACCTATATCTTCTGTGTGATGCAAAGCCCCGACACCTGCGACACCTTCGGCTACGCCAACCGCCGCCCGGCCCTGTATGAGACGGTGCGGCTGATCGACTGGGTGTTCGACACCTTTTCCATCCAGGCCGCACTGGACACCGACCTGGCGCTGGCCGAGATCCCGGTGAAGTATTCCGCCGACACCGACACCCTGCAGCTGTATCCGGCCGACAGCATGATGACCCTGCTGCCCTCCACCGGCGACGGCAGCGTGACCCAGAAGTATTTCCACCTGCCGGACTACGTCTGTGCGCCCATCCGGCAGGGCGACGTGGTGGGCACCGTGGAGCTGAAGCTGGCGGGCGAGACCATTGGCGTGGTGAACCTGATCGCCGGGCAGGATGTGGACCAGAACGCCCTGCTGCTCACCGTGGCCAAGATCCGCGAATTTCTGGGCAGTCTGTACCTGAAGGTGGTCATCGTGCTGAGCGTGCTCAGCGCCGCCATCTACGGGCTTTGGCTGCTGCTCAACCGCTGGAACCACCGCCGCCCCACCCGGAAGATCCACCGCCGCTGACCGGATCTCGAATAAGCAAAAAACGCCCCGGAAGCCTTCCAGCTTCCGGGGCGTTTGGTTGCGCCAGCAGGAGTCGAACCTACGATGGGGGAGTCAAAGTCCCCTGCCTTACCGCTTGGCGATGGCGCATCGTGCAAAATAGTATATCATATTTTCCGGATTTTCACAAGAGGCACCGGCATGTTTTCTTCCGCGCGGAGGCAGATCTTCTTTCCTGAAAAATTTTTGGGGATTCGCTGAAAAACCTTGCCAAACTGTTGCGGTTGTGGTACGCTGTGGGTGCGCAGCCATTCAAGGCCGTGCCGGAATGCCGCCCCCGCCGGGCAGGCACCGCAAGCGCTGCGGGGCACGGTTACTCCCGGGAAAGTGAGGAATTTTATGAAAAAAATCTTCCGAGCATTGACACTCTGTCTGGTCCTGCTCAGCCTGCTGTGTGCGGCAGTGCCTGCCGCCTTTGCCGCAGGAAATAAAGAGGACGCCTTTTATACCATCGGTCTGGACGCCTGCGGCGGTGTGAGCTCCACCGTGGTGGTCACCACCAATCTGGACGGCAAACTGACCACCCTGCCGGAGTCTCCCACGATGGACGGCTACACCTTCAACGGCTGGTACACCGAGCCGGTGGGCGGCAGCCGGATCACCACCGCTACCGTGTTCACCGGTGACACCACCATTTATGCCCAGTGGACCGCAAAGTCCAGCTCCGCCAGGCCCACGACCCCTACCCTGCCCGTGACCGGCGGTCCTGCCCTGCAGAAACATCTGGGCACCCTGCTGGTGGCCGGCATTCTGGTCACGCTGGTGGTCGTGGCCGCCGTCTGATTTTTACATTTTGGAAAAACATGCGCTGATTTTACGAAAGAAAGGAATTCCCATTTATGATGACCGAAATGAAACTGCCCGCCTGCTATGCCGTGATCGACGAAAACGAGATGACCTATCTGGACGGCGGTGCCACCATTGCCGACAGCGACGCTTACAAGGCATTCCTGAACGTTGGTCAGGTCTTTAACCAGCTGGCCCGCATCTTCTCCGGTGCAAGTTCCATTATCAACAACATCAATGTGATCTACAAGTCCGTCGTTGAGCTGAACAATCTGCTGGGCGGTTTCATCAAGAAGTAAACATTCTGCCGTAAAAAGAGCACCCTGTTTTCCGCGCAGGGTGCTCTTTTTGCGCAGCCTGAGGATTTTGTGCGCGATTTTCAAAAAATATTTTTTGAAAACCCACTGCAACGCCATTTTTGTTATGGTTTTGTTGCATTTCGTCTGGTAGAATGCTGTATGTATGGATGTTCGGAGTTTCGACGAATTTCTGTACGAAAATCGCTTTTTCGCGCAGCAGGGCCCGTACCGGCCCTGCAACGCTTTTGATACGGAGGTGCCGTTATGGCAGACCGTGAACTGCGGCATATGCGCCGCACTGAACTGGTCGAGATCATCTTTGCGCTCAAGCAGAGCGAAGATCAGCTCAAAGCCGAAAATGCAGATCTGACCGCCAAACTGGAACAGCGGCAGATCCATCTGGACAGTGCCGGGTCCATTGCACAGGCCGCTCTGGAACTGAACCATGTGTTTGAGGCTGCGCAGGCAGCCGCCGATGACTATCTGGCTTCGGTGCGGTCGGTCGACCGGGACGCCCTGCAGGCGCAGGCAAAGGCCGAAGCAGACCAGATCCTGGCACAGGCCCGGGCCGAGGCGGAACAGCTGAAGGCACAGACCAAGCGGGAATGTGACGTCCTGACCGAGGCAGCAGAGCACAAGCGTGCCCAGACAGAGGCCGACTGCGCCGCCTTGCGGGCCAAAACGGAACAGGAGATCGCGGCACGGCGGGCTGCTTTTGAGCAGAGCACCCGTGAGCTGCTGCGCAGCCGCTGCGACACCGATATCCTGCCGGAAGAAGGCAAGGTAAAATGAAATCAACCGAGATCAAATTTACGGCCATCCCCTCCACAGAGGAGGTAAAGGCCGAGCGCGACCGTCTGGCCTACCTCAGCCGGTACGGACGGGTACTGCGCAGCACCATTTATGCGCTGGTGGTGGTGGCCGCTGTGGCCGTGCTGCTGGCCACCCTGTTCCTGCCGGTGCTGCAGGTGTCCGGCGACAGCATGAACCCCACGCTGGAAGATAAGGACATTCTGCTGCTGGTCAAGTCCGACAGCATGAAAACCGGCGACCTGTGCGGCTTTTATTGGCAGAACAAGCTCCTGCTCAAGCGTGTGATCGGCCAGCCCGGTGACGTGATCTCCATGGACGAGGACGGCCATGTGACCGTGAACGGCACTGTGCTGGACGAGCCTTATGTGGACGAGCTGGCACTGGGCGAATGTGACATCCGGTTCCCCTATCAGGTGCCGGAGAACCGGTATTTTGTGCTGGGCGACCACCGCTCGGTGTCCATCGACAGCCGCAGCAGTGTGATCGGCTGCGTGGAAAAAAGCCAGGTCGTGGGGCGGGTGTTCCTGCGCATCTGGCCGCTGAACCGCCTTGCGGTTTTCTGAGATCGTGCCTGCGGAGCGGGCGAATGCGTCCCGCCTCCGAAGCAATGTTGTGTGCATAAATTTTCCCCATCTGGAAAGGAGCGAATCATCCCCTCATGAAAAAGACGTTCAAAAAACTGTTTGCTGCCCTGCTGGCAGCAGCCTTGGTGCTGGCTATGGCCGTGCCTGCTTTTGCAGAGACCAATGCCACCAAAGGTTCCATCACCATCAGCAAAACGGTGAAGGACGAGACCTACACCATCTACCGCATGTTCAAGCTGGACAGCTACAACGCTGAAAGCAATACCTATTCCTACACCGTAGAATCGGATTGGGAGGGTTTCTTCAAGACGGGTGCCGGTGGAAACTACATCACCCTGGACGGCCAGAACCACCCCACTTGGACGGCTGCTGACGAAAACGATTCCACCACTGTTGCCGCATTTGCTAAGGCAGCTCTGGCCTGGGCAGCTGATAAGAAGATCTCTGGCACTAAGGAAACCGCAACTGGTGATACCGTCACCTTCTCTAACCTGGACCTGGGCTACTACCTGGTGGACAGCTCTCTGGGTGCTCTGTGCGGCCTGAATACCACCAATCCCGATGCCACCATCAAGGAAAAGAACGAAAAACCTGAAATCAAGAAGGAAGTTCAGACAAGCACCGGTGACTGGGGCGACAAAAACAACGCCAAGATCGGTGATACCGTAGAGTACAAGGTCGAGATCACGGTTGCTGACGGTGCTCAGACGTACACTGTCACTGATACCATGAGCACGGGCCTGACCTTCAATAGCGGTTCCCTCAAGGTTACCGCCAATGATGTTGTGACCACCGATTATACACTCACCCCTACCACCAACGGCTTCACTCTGGTGCTTCCTGAAACCTACGTCAGCACTCTCACTAAGGGTACCACTATCATTGTGACCTACAATGCCACCCTGAATAAGGATGCTGTCATTGATGGCGATGGCAACACCAACGAGGTCAAGCTGGGCTACGGCAATCATCAGAACACTGTTCCCAGCAAGGTCACCACCAAGTCCTACCAGTTCGACCTGGTGAAGGTGGACGGCACCACCAACAAGCTGCTGGACGGTGCTGAGTTTGAGCTGGCCGATGGCGAAACCAAGCTCTCTTTCGTAAAGGACGCTAACGGCAACTATCGTGTGGCTACGACTGGCGAGAAGGGTACAACTACTACCATTACCGTCAAGAACGGCAAGGTCAACATCTACGGCCTGGCAGGCAAAACCTATACCCTGACCGAAACCAAGGCTCCGGACGGTTACAACAAGCTGGTAACCCCCGAAACCGTAAACCTGACCGATGGTTCCAAGGCTTCTGCCACCATCGAAAGTGAGACCTATGTAGACGGCGGCGTTGTGGTCAAGAACAACGCTGGCACTGTGCTGCCCAGCACCGGCGGCATGGGCACCACCCTGTTCTATGTCATCGGCGGCGGCCTGATGGTGGCAGCAGTCGTGCTGCTGGTCACCAAGAAGCGCATGGAGCACAAGAACTAAGCAACCATCCCTGAAAACACCCGGAGCGGGGGCGACCAACTCGCCTCCGCTCCTTTTTCACAGCACAGAGGGCCTTGCCATGAAAAAGCACTCCGGCACCATCCTGCTCGTCCTCATTTTCTTTGTGGGCCTTGCGGTGATGCTCTACCCTACCATCAGCGATTACATCAACCAGCACAACCAGACCAGGGTTGTGAACAGCTACGCCCAACAGGTGGACGGTTTGTCCGACGCCGACTACACGGCCTATTTTGATGCCGCCGACGTCTTTAATCAAAAGATCGCCGCCGACCCGGATGCCCTGTACCACGCCGACCGCTTTTCCACCTACAGCACCACGCTGGACGTGACCGGCACCGGCATTATGGGCTACATCACCATTCCCCGCATCGGGGTGGAGCTGCCCATCTATCACGGCACCAGCGACGCCGTGCTGCAGGTGGCCGCAGGCCATCTGGAAGGCACCAGCCTGCCGGTGGGCGGCGAGAGCACCCACGCCGTGATCTCGGCACACCGCGGCCTGCCCAGCGCCAAGCTGTTCACCCATCTGGACCGACTGGAGGTGGGCGACACCTTCACCATCACCGTGCTGGACCGGGAGCTGACCTACGAGGTGGACAAGATCTCCATCGTGCTGCCCACCGAGGTGGACGAACTGAAGGTGGTGGACGGCAAGGACTACGTCACCCTGATGACCTGCACCCCCTACGGCATCAACACCCACCGGCTGCTGGTGCGCGGCCACCGTGTCACCGCCCCGGAGAACCTCAAGCGCATCCGCGTTTCGGCTGACGCCACCCGCATTGAGCCCATCCTCATTGCGCCGCTGCTGGCCGTGCCGCTGCTGCTGCTTTTGCTCATCGGCCTGCTGGTCTCCGGCAGAAAACGCAAACAGAAATGACAAAAGCCGCCTGAAATCCCCCCCGGCATAGACAGAGCAACCCCAGAGCTCTGTTTGTGCCGGGGGTATTTTCTCTCACAAAAAATTCGCCGTTTCGTAGCTGAAACGGCGAATCAAGTCTCTATTCTTTTACGGTGTGCGGATTATTTTTTCAGACGATGGCGCAGTATCACATCCTCTGCAAGCCGAAAGACCGGGCACTTCTTCCGGAGCTGCCTCTGCGGAACCAGGCGTGACCCCGGTGTTCACTCCACCAGCGCCACGGCCACGTCGTTGACGTTCGTGCCGGTAGCGCCCGTGCGGATGAGCCCGCCCACCGCCTGCAAAGCATGGTAGGCGTCGTTGTCGGCGAGGGTGCGGTACACGTCCCGCCCGGCTGCGCGAAGGGCGGCTTCCGTCTCGCCGTCCGCATAGCCGCCAGCGGCATCGGTGGGACCGTCGGTGCCGTCGCTGCCCACCGAGAACACACAGCAGTGTTTCAGCCCGGCCAGCGCAGGAGCCGCCGCAAGGGCCAGCTCCTGGTTGCGCCCGCCCAGGCCCTTGCCGGTCAGGTGCACCACGGTCTCGCCGCCTGCAATGTAAGCCAGCTTCCGGCCTCCGCCCGCATGGGTGCGGACCACCGAACCAAGGAAGCTGCCCGCCTCCCGCGCCTCGCAGCAGAGCCGGTCGGTGAGAAGCACCGGCTCATACCCCAGCGCACGGCAGGCCGCAGCGGCTGCCGTGCACAGCTCCCGCACACTGCCGGTGATGCGGGTGGTCACGTTGGTCAGAGCCTTGGGGGTCTCCTGCCGCAGCAGCTCCTGTGCCGCGGTCGACAGGCGCAGGTGGTATTTCTCAGCAATGGCGATCGCCTGCCCGCAGGTGGAGGTGTCCGGCACCGCCGGGCCGCTGGCGATCATATCCAGCGGGTCGCCCAGAATGTCGCTGAGGACGATGCTGAACACCTGTGCCGGGGCGCAAGCCTGCGCGAACCGCCCGCCCTTGACGCCGGACAGACGCTTGCGGATGGTGTTCATCTCCACGATGTCCGCGCCGCTGGCCAGCAGCTGGGACGTAATGTCCTGCAGCTCCTCTGCAGGGATGAGCGGCTTTTCAAACAGTGCACTTCCACCGCCGGAAAGCAGGAACAGCACCGTGTCCTCTGGCTGCAGGCCCTGCACCAGCTCCAGCGCCTTCTGGGTGGCGGCAAAGCTGTTGGCATCCGGCACCGGGTGGCCTGCCTCGCAGCAGGTCACACCGGGGATCTTCCCTTTTACATGGTCGTATTTGGTCACGACCACACCGCCGTCCACATGCCCCAGCACGGCAACGGCAGCATGTGCCATCTGCCATGCGGCTTTTCCGGCGGCCACCAGCACCGTGCGCCCTTCCGGGTGAAAATCCTTCAGCGCACGGCGGACCGCCTCGTCCGGCAGAACCGCCCGGATGCTGGCTCCCACGATCTGATCCGCGCAGCTGCGCAGCGTTTTTTCCATAAACAAGAGCTCCTTTCGTTTCCGGTCCGCGTCCGACACGGCAGGCCGGTCCATCCGGCTCCATTATACCGCAGAACCGGCGTTTCGGGAATATTGAAAAAGCAGAGCGCTCCCCTTCTGCGGGACGCTCTGCTTTTCTTGTCAGGTCTCTTTCTGCAGCTCTTTGTCGATCAGCCCCTGCAGGCGCTCGGTCTCTTCTGCTGCATAGGCTCTGGCATCGATCTCCACCGGCTGGAAGTAATAGCCCAGGATGTCCTCCTCGCCCGAGACGTACCCATTCTGATCGTTCCGCAGCCATCGTCTGGCCTGGTCGTAGTAGGCCGCCTGGGTCGCGGCATCGTCCCAGTCGATGTTTTCCACCACATAAGCCTGCTGTACATGAAACGCCTCGTGGGCGATGGTGTTCATGTTCTCCTGCGCACTCCCGCTTTCCAGCACAGACCGGGAGAGCACGATCTGCCGGGAAGCAGCGCTGTAGTAGCCCAACCGGTCCTCGTCGAGCGGCTGGACCGTGATCTCTGTCCCGTCCGGCACCCCCAGCATGGCAAGCTCATAGGCGGCCAGCTGCTTTGCCAGTTCGGTTCCTTTCGTTCTCGAACGACTCCGCCCTCTGCGCCGACGCTGTGCGTTCCTACACCAAGAACCGGCTGGTGCGGACGCTCAGCCCGTCCATCAACCTGTTCGTCGGCGGCTATGCCGCCAGCAACCGCATCGAGGATCTTGCCGACCAGTCGGAGGGAATCCGCCGCGTCGCCATCTGCCGCATGGACGTGGACAATCTGGGGCAGGCCTTTCTTGCCGGCTTTGAGCAGCCGGACCAGACCGACCCCGTGCAGCGGATGAAGTACGTCAACCTGTTCCGCACCGCAGCTGAGCAGGCCGCCGCGCTGGAGGACGAAGCCAAAAAGCTGCCCGGCAAGAACGGTGCCGCGCTGTTCGACGCCATGCCCGACCACACCTACGGGATGTTTTGCGGGACAAGGTGCTGGGCGAGAAGATACCCTGTCTGGAGCAGTTCTTTGCGCAGTTCCAGAAAAAGGACGACGACCACCGCGGCAATTCCATGCTGTACAACCTGACCGACCTGCTGCGCAATACCCGGGAGGACCAGGTCAATTTTGCACGGTGCGTCTACCTGCTTGCCCGCCGCAGCTGTGTCAACGGCGAAACGCTGCCGGATTTTTCCGCAGACGGCGAGGTGATCCTGCGGATGTTCGGCAACTCTGAACCGGTCCGCTTTGCGCGGCTGCAGTTTGCGGACGCCTTTCTGCTCAACTACGATCAGCTGAAAGGCGTGGGCGTGACCGAAGTCAAGTCGGAGAACACGATCAACCGCCTTACCTCTAAGGCCAACCCACGCCAGATCGAGCGCGTTGTTGCCGGTTCCCGGTTCGGGGTCAACATCGTTAACCTGTCCGACCCCAAAGAGATGGAAGAGGACCTTTCGCTTCTGTCCAAGGCCATGAAGCTGCTCCAGCTGGACTACCTTGGCGGGCACGGCTCCCGCGGCAACGGCCGTGTGAGCTTCCAGAACTTCCAGGTGATCCCTTACCCGGAGACGCTGAACGTTGATCTGGACGGCATCCGCCAAACCTTCAAAACCGAGGTCGAAGAGTATGAACTATTTTCTGCTAAAGCTGGCGTTTGATACCGCCGTCCACTTCGGCGGTTCCGACTCGGCGGTCGGCTCCCAGTCCTCTGCCCTGACCCTGCGCGCCGACACGATTTTTTCGGCCCTGTGCCACACGGCGCTGGAAGTGTACGGCGAGCCCGCACTGGAGGAGCTTCTCGTCTCTGCCGATGCGGACGCCCTGCGCATCAGCAATGCCATGCCCTGGCGGGGGGATTCCTTTTACCTGCCCAAGCCGATCGCCGCATCCACATCCCCTGCCGAGCTTTCCACCGTTGAGCGCAAAGCGGTCAAAAAGCTTGCCTGGATCCCGGTCTCCAAATTCGACCGCTACACCGCCAGCCTGCACAGCGGCGCCTACCCGCTGGGCGAGCTGGACCAGAGCTTTGGCCAGGCCTACGAGCAGACCAAGGCCAGCGTGACCGACGGTGCTGCCGCCGACGACATCCTGGACAGCATTTTCCGTGGTGTTCAGGTCTCCGACAGCGCCCCCATCGACAACGACAAGCTGATCCTGACCGGGCGCACCCTGATCTCGCCCCTTTCCGCTGCCCGTGTCGAGGACTTTGACGGTGACGCCAAAGATCTGCCCCTCTATCAGGAATGCGTGCGTCCGGGCGAGACCATCCGCTTCCGGCTGACGCTGGACCAGAGCATTCTCAACCGGTATGCCCATCCCATTACAAAGGATGCCCTGCTGGAAGCCATCGCCGAGTTCAGCCGCTTTTATCAGGATGCCTTCCTGTCGCACTTCCCGCAGGGCCACCCCGTCGCAAACATTCCGGACACCCCGCATCTCATCCTTGGCGGCGGCACCGGTTTCCTCTCCAAAACGGTCGGTTACCCTTACCTGAAGGACGATTATGCCGCCGCCCTGTTCAAATCCCGGCTCCGACAAACAAAAAAGCAGACACACAAACGTGTGTCTGCTTTTTTTGGTCGGAGCAGCGGGATTTGAACCCACGGCCTCCTCGTCCCGAACGAGGCGCGCTACCAACTGCGCTATGCCCCGAAAATACCGCAGCCGATTGGGCTGCGGTCTGGTTGGGGATGAGAGAATCGAACTCCCACAAGTAGAGTCAGAGTCTACCGCACTACCACTATGCAAATCCCCATTATTCGGTTTGTCAGGAGCGGCTCGGCGCTGCTGACAAGGGATATTATACCCGAAGAGTGTGTCCTTGTCAACTACTTTTTTGCTTTTTCCGCAAACTTTTTTGCCGGGCGCTTTTGCAGCACGGCAGCATGTAAAATTTTGTCCAGATGGCTTGACACCCACCCGCATTCGGAATACTCTTATACTATAAATAGTGTGCTCAGGGTCAGCGGCCCTGAAGCTCAGAGGAAAGAGGGCTTTTGAATGAAAAAACGTGTTGGTATCCTGACCTCCGGCGGCGACTGTCCGGGCCTGAACGCCACCATCCGCGGTGTAGCAAAAGCACTGTACGCCCGCATGGGTGACAACGTGGAGATCGTCGGCATCCTGAACGGCTACAGCGGCCTGATCAACGGGGACTATAAGGAGATGTCCGAAGACGATTTCCGCGGCATTCTGACCCTGGGCGGCACCATCCTGGGCACCAAGCGCACGCCTTTTAAAATGATGCGCGTTGTGGAGGATGACAACGTCGATAAAGTGGCCGCTATGAAAAAGACCTACAAGGACGCCAAGCTGGACTGCCTGCTTTGCCTGGGCGGCAATGGCACCCACAAAACAGCCAACCTGCTCTCGCAGGAAGGGCTCAACATCATCGGCCTGCCCAAGACCATCGACAACGACATCTTTGGCACCGATGTGACCTTTGGCTTCCACACTGCTGTGGACATTGCCACGGAGGTCATCGACCGCATCCACACCACCGCCGGCAGCCACAGCCGCGTGATGTGCATTGAGATCATGGGCAACAAGGCCGGCTGGCTGACTCTGTATTCCGGCATTGCCGGCGGTGCCGACATCATCCTGCTGCCCGAGATGCCCTACGACATCGACCGCGTGTGCGAGGCCGTGGAGCGCCGCGCCAAGAGAGGCTCCAACTTCTCCATCATCGCCGTGGCCGAGGGTGCCATGAACGTGGAAGAAGCCCGCATGAAGCGTAAGGACTGGATGGCCAAGCGTGCCGAGCAGGGCTTTGGTGCCACCGCCACCAACCGCATCGCACAGGCCGTGCAGAAAAAGACCGGCATGGAGACCCGTGTGTGCATCCCGGGCCACATGCAGCGCGGCGGCAGCCCCAGCGCCTATGACCGCGTGCTGGCCACCGAGTTCGGCAGCTATGCCGCCAAGCTGGTGGAGATCGAGCGCTACGGCGTGACCGTGGCCATGGTGAACGGCCGCGTGACCCAGAACCGTCTGGCCGACATCGCCGGCAAGACCCGCAATGTACCCGAGGGCTGCGAGCTGCTCACCGTGGCACGCCGCATGGGCGTGAGCCTGGGCTGACCTCTCCCCTCCCCCTTGCAAACGGCTGCCCCACCCTCACCGGTGGGGCAGCTTTTTCTGCCTCACGTTGACAAAAAGCAACAGCTCCACATTCTTTTATCCAATTGATGCCAAGTTGAGCCCTCCTTTTGACAGACCACGCTTTTGTATGGTACTTTAATATAATCCCTGAATTGCACGCACCTTTCAGGTCAAACGTATGAATCATCTTTTATTTTGGAGGAAATGAAGAATGAAGAACCAGACCATTCGTAAGCTGGCCGCTGCTGTGGCCATGAGCCTCGTTGTGGGTGTCTCTCTGGTGGCCTGCGGCGGCAAGACCGAGTCCACCGCTGCTTCCAGCGTTACCAAGACCGGCACCGGCAAGGGCTTTGGCGGCGACATCGTTGCCACCCTGACTGTGGAAGCTGACGGCACTGTCTCCGACTGCAAGCTGGAGGGCGCAAGCGAGACCGAGAGCATCGGCGGTGCCGCTCTGGAGGAGCTGGCTAAGCAGGTTGTGGCTGCCAACAGCGCCGAGATCGACGGCGTGTCCGGTGCAACCCTCACCACCAACGGCGTGAAGGACGCTGTTTCTGCCGCTCTGGCTGGCTGATCTACATCCGCATCCTTTTAAACAGCAAAAAATCGGACAGACCCTGGTCTGTCCGATTTTTCTTTTTGGGGAAAAGGCCTTTCTCAGCGGTTGGTCACCTCATGCCGGGTAGGCGAGCCCTCGGCAAAGGCGGCGGCACTTTCCAGCACGCCACGCACCATGCTCTTTACATCCTCGTAGGTATAAAAAGCCGTGTGGTCCGTCAGGATCACGTTGGGCATGGCCCGGAAAGCTGCCAGCTCCGGGTTGGGGATCACATCCCCCATCCGATTATAATAGTACAGGCCGTTCTCATTTTCCAGCACATCCAGACCGGCTGCCCCCACCTGACCGCTTTCCAGGGCTGCCAGCAGGGCATCGCTGTCAATGAGCTTGCCCCGGGCGGTGTTGACGATGGTAACACCGGGCTTCATCTTGGCAAAGGCAGCGGCATCCAGCAGGTGGTGGTTTTCCTCGGTGGCGTTGGTGTGGAGGGTGATAACGTCGCTTTCTGCCAGCAGGGTCTCCAGGGGCACATATTCAGCGATCTTCTTTACCTCCTGGTTGGGGTACAGGTCGTAGGCCAGCAGGCTGCAGCCAAAGCCGGACAGATGCTTCAGCACCGTCTGGCCAATGCGGCCGGTGCCAATAACGCCTACGGTGCAGCTGGAAATATCCCGGCCGATCTTGCCCTTCAGGGAGTAGTCCTGCACTTCTCCACGCTTCAGGATATGGCCAGCCTTCCGCAGGCTCATCAGCATCAGCATAATAGCAAAGTTTGCCACGCCGTTGGGCGGATAGTCCACGTTGGACACCTTCATGCCCAGCTCCCGGGCCTTTTCCAGGTCCACATGGTCGTAGCCGATGGAACGGCAGCAGATGGCCTTGACCCCCAGGTCGTGGAACCGCTGGACCATAGGTGCGCTCATGTCGCAGGGGGTCAGGGAAACAGCGTCGTACCCTGCCGCCAGCTGGGCATTTTCCAGGGTGGGATAGGCCTCGGTGTAGCCGTATTCCACGCCCCATTGCTGGGCCAAGTCCTTGACGATGGCCTGCTCATCAAAGGGACGCAGGGTGTAGAAAAAAACTTTGGTACTCATATTTTTCTCCTCCGGTTTCTTTGTTCCGGTTTCTTCATTCTGCCCCATTGTAGCACGTTTTTTGCAGAGGAACAGAGATTTCTCCATGAATTTTGTTCAAGGCTCTTGTGAGGGCGGTTCTTTTTTGTCCAGTGGCCCCAAAACGGTTGTAAAAAAGGAGAAAAAAAGGTATGATAATAGGTGGATGCCCTTTTGGCAGCCGTTGATTTTGATAAAGGAGTGTGCCTCTTATGCGCGCTTATGAACGACTTCTGAATTATGTCCGGGTGTATACCACCTCAGATCCCGAATCCGGTACGCACCCGTCCGCCGCCCGGGAATTTGACCTGGCCCACCAGCTGGTGGAGGAGCTCAAGGCTCTGGGCGTGGAGGATGCCCGTGTGGACGAGCACTGCTACGTCTACGGCAGCCTGCCCGCCACTCCCGGCTGCGAAGACAAGCCCGCACTGGGCCTCATCGCCCACATGGACACCGCCCCGGATGCCAGCGGTGAGAACGTGAACCCTATCCTGCACGAGAACTACGACGGCAGCGACGTGACCCTGCCCGCCACCGGCATGGTGATGAAGGTTTCTGCTTTCCCCTTCCTGGCCTCTATGAAGGGCGAGACCCTGATCACCACCGACGGCACCACCCTGCTGGGTGCTGACGACAAGGCTGGTGTGGCCGAGATCATGACCGCTGTGGAGACGGTGCTGGAAAAGGGCCTGCCCCACGGCAAGCTGTGCATCGGCTTTACCCCGGACGAGGAGATCGGCGAGGGTGCCGACCTGTTTGACATCCCGGGCTTTGGGGCTGATTTTGCCTACACCGTGGACGGCGGCGACGCCGGGTCCATCGAGTACGAGAACTTTAACGCCGCAGCAGCCACCGTGACCATCCACGGCTTCTCGGTGCACCCCGGCTCTGCCAAGGACACCATGATCAACGCCTCCAACGTGGCCATGGAGTTCCACCAGGCTCTGCCGGTAATGGCACGGCCTGAGACCACCGAGGGCCGCCAGGGCTTCTACCACCTGTGCCAGATGTACGGGGACGTTACCACCGCAAAGCTGGGCTACATCCTCCGGGACCACGATGCCGCCAAGCTGCAGTTCAAAAAGGACAATATGCAGGACATTGCCGATTACCTGAACGGCAAGTACGGCGCAGGCACCGTAGAAGTGGAGATCAAGGACAGCTACCGCAACATGCTGGAAAAGATCAAGCCGCATTTCCATCTGGTAGAGACCGCCCGCAAGGCCATCCGTATGGCCGGGCTGGAACCGGAAGAAGTGCCCGTGCGCGGCGGCACCGACGGCGCGACCCTGAGCTGGATGGGCCTGCCCTGCCCCAACCTGGGCACCGGCGGCTTCAACTTCCATGGCGTGTGCGAGTGCACCACCGTGGAGCGCATGGACCGCTGCACCCAAATTGTGCTGAACATCATCGGCCTATACGCAGAGTAATTTCATCGTCCAATATAGCAAAAATGGAGGCTGTCCGGATTCGGACAGCCTCCATTTTTGCATGATTTGCAGAATGCCTCAGCCCACATTGATGTGGCCAACCGGCATGATCTTGCGCTTGTTGTCGTCCGGCTTGGCGGTCAGGCTCATGGCCAGCGACACCGGGCCCACACGTCCCATAAACATCACGGCCATATACAGGAGCTTTGCCCCATCCTTCAGCCGGGCGGTCACGCCCACCGACAGACCCACCGTGCCAAAGGCCGAGCAGGACTCGAAGATGGCGTCAATGACCGACACCGCATCCGAGGTGTTGTAGTACACCACCACAGCCGAGCCAAAGGCAGCCAGTGCGCCGATGACGATGATGGTCAGGGCACGGTACACCGTTTTGGACTCAATGTGGTGGTCGGCGATCACGCAGTCATCCCGGCCCTGCGCCACGCTGCGGATGGTCAGGAACAGCACTGCAAAGGTGGTCACCTTCACGCCGCCGCCCGTGGAACCGGGTGCCGCACCAATGAACTGCAGCACGCTCATCAGCAGCTTGGTGATGGGCCCGCAGGCCGCCAGATCAATGGTATTCATACCGGCCGTGCGGGTGGACACCGACTGGAACAGCGACGCCATGATCTTGTCCGACACGCTGAGGCCGCCCATGCTGGCGGGGTTGTTCCACTCCATCAGGCCGATGAGGGCCGCACCCCCTACCCACAGCAACACCGAAAAGATCAGCACCACCCGGGCGTGGAGGGACAGCTTGCGCTTTTTGGGGTACTGGATCAGCTCCACCCACACCATAAAGCCCAGGCCGCCTGCAATGATCATAAACATGACCACTGCCTGGACATAGTAGTTGTGGACATAGGGCACCAGGGAGGAATAGGCCCCAAACTGACCGAACAGGTCAAAGCCCGCATTGCAGAAAGCCGAAATGGCCGTGAACACACTCACCCAGATGCCCTCCGGGCCAAACTGCGGCACAAAGGCCAGCATCAGCAGCAGGATGCCTGCCCCTTCAAAGCAGGCCGCCAGCCCCACCACGATGCGCAGCACGTCCTTGGCCTGCGCGTAGCCATCAGCCGACACGCTCTCGCCCAGCACTCGCAGGTCCCGGAAGCCCATGCGCCGCCGCATGGCCAGCGCAAAAAAGCTGGTCAGGGTCACCAGACCCAAGCCTCCCACCTGGATCAGGACCAGGATCACCGCCTGCCCGAACACCGTGAACTGGGTCCAGGTGTCCCGCACGACCAGACCGGTCACGCAGGTGGCGCTGGTGGCCGTGAACATGGCGTCGATCACCCGCATCCGCCCGTAGCGGCTGGCAATGGGCAGTGACAGCAACAGTGTCCCCAGTGCGATCACGATCACAAAACTGACGCAGATGATCTGGGTAGGACTGTACCCCCGCGGTTTGTTCCGGTTCTTTGCACGATGATGCCGGAATGGGTTCTTGAATGGCTTTTTCATACGTTCCTCCGCAGGCAGCACACACCTGCACTGCCGCTTTCGTTTTCTCCCTTATAGCATACACCATTTTCCTCGTCGGTTCAACTTGATTTTATGCGCACGATGCGGTATTATAGATAGGCGGTGCGCCTTGTGTGCATCGGTCTGTGTCTCGGTAGCTCAGTTGGATAGAGCGTCCCCCTCCTAAGAATTCGGTCAACCTGATACCTTGGGTGCAGAAGTGATTGCTCTATTCAAAAGCAAAACCGAGAATCACGGTTTTCTCAACAAATTTTGATGCAACAAGTTTAACACCGTTCCGGTTGCAACGCAGTCGGTCACTTCGGTGTGAAAATCATTCTGCATATTCGTTTCCAAACGCGTTGAATTTCAAAAAATCAACGATAATACATAATATGCCTCAGTAGCTTAGCTGGATAAAGCGCCTCCCTCCTAAGGAGGAGACCGCAGGTTCGAATCCTGTCTGGGGTATCCCTTTATGAAAATGCGAAGGTCATTTTTCCATGTGAAAGACGATCTTCGCATTTTTCATTTTGAACCTATCACCAAAATTAGCCAGCTAATGCCATTAGCAGAATTTTCGGTTCCAGCTAATAAAATCAGGTTCCCAGCTAATGAAGCCCCATAAAGCACCTTTTGAACTCTGTTTTCCGGCTCTCTGCTAAAATTGGTAGCCGCTTTCCTGTAAATCCATGTAAATACAAGATAAACTGTGTAAATCTATTTTTCACATTCCTACCAGAAACCGTGCAAAACACTTTTCTCCATACATAGCGCGTTCACTCGCTGTTCTCTCGGA